>Ga0102587_1000147_pt1 | contig 94444 bp, 93 predicted proteins | sample AraplaF_Col_mTSA_FD_76853 | JGI IMG/M metagenome (GOLD analysis project Ga0102587, IMG submission 76853) | Arabidopsis root microbial communities from the University of North Carolina, USA - plate scrape MF_Col_mTSA (SPADES assembly) (version 2) | ecosystem: Host-associated > Plants > Roots >...
TGGCGTCAGGAATACAACGATGAGCGGCCACACAGCTCGCTGGGCTATCAAACACCGAAGCAGTTTGCAGAACGATTTTTAACACCAGACTCTAGTCCGGTTTCGTACTAAATTGGGTAGCAGGTCAGCTGCATCCACTTGCGGTGCAGCCTGACGAAGCTGCCGCTGCCATTCGGCCCTCTGGCCCTGGAGCGCGAACGCCGTCATGCGGGTGTTAAAAATAGGGTCGACATGGGGACCAGTTTTATGCTTACATGCTCGTGCTACCTACGAGCAAGACGATTCATGAGACACTCTCTGAGATGAGCACTTCCAGTACTGCCGCATAGCTCCTTCTATTCACGGTTATTCTCGGCGTGTGCGTCTGGTGCTGGCGCGAGATGCGCGCCTTGCGGAGGATGCTGACCGCACCGCGGCAACGGCAGAAAAATACGTGTTGCCAGTGAGGTCTGTACTTTACGCCCCGCTGGCGAACATCCCCATCACCGCGCTGCTGGGCTACAGCCCCTACAGCGACATATTTTCCATCATCGGCCACGGTCTCGTTGCTGCGGCAAGATTCACGTTCCTGTTTTACCTGGCTGTGGCGCTATTCGGGGTGCCGCTCTACTTCCTGCTTTTAAGATTCAACATGCTGAACATCTGGACCATCAGCTTGTTCGGCGCCGGCATACCGCTGGCATGGCTGGCGCGTGACCCTGACCTGAACCAGACACTGCTCCTGCTCCTGGTCACAGCCAGCCTTGCAGTGAGCGTTACCGCATTCATCTTGCGCCCCAAGCCTCCTATCTAAACCGATCTACACGCATCTATTTCTGTCTAAACCGGTCTGGATATGATCGGTGCCGGTCTAAAACGAACCATAAAAACGGCCCGAAAGTCTAATTCGATCTACTAATACAATGTAAAAGTCCAAAAGGAACCATTTTTCCGTCTCCGAAGTCTAATACAGACTCCCAGTAAGAAAGGGCGGAACCATGAAGCATCAACAGAAATGCCCTGTATATTTACCCCTAGAAGACGTTCTCAGCTTGAAATGTCATTTGATGATGGCAAAGCCCGGAATCGATGCCGATACCTTCGTGGCAGAATTACTGCAACGCTGGCTGGCCATTGAATCGGAACGACAAGTCCTGCGTAGCGAAGGTCCGGCAAGGCGCGGCTTCCAGTGGAAGAATATCTTTCTGCCAGAGGGAACGAACTTACGAACCACCTACCAGCACACGACTGAGTTTGCCAAGGTAGTCGGCGACCATATCCTTTCCGACGATGGCGAGTCACTAACCCCATCACTATTTGTCAATCGCCATGCAAAAGGTCGCAACGCGTGGCGCTTCATCTGGCTGCGTTTTCCCGGCGAAGAACACTGGATTCGCGCTATGAATTGCAGGGCGCACGCGAATGAAATGGGTATAAAGTGGCCCCGTCAGTCAAGACACTTAGCCGGTTAATTTAAGCTGCGCCCATGTCCACTGCTTCACTGCCCGGCGCTGACCCGTACTGCTTTTTCTGCGGCGTCCCGGCATCGTCACTAAACCTGTCGACGATCAGCGCACCACCACCATTCGCTGTCCGGTAGACGTAGTTGGGCGTCTGGTGGCCGAGCGCTTCATGCGGGCGCTCTGCGTTGTAGAACGCGACATACTGCGCCAGGCCCATCGTTAATTCCGCCATGTTGGCGTAGCCCTTCAAATACACGTCCTCATACTTCACGTTGCGCCACAAGCGTTCGACGAAGATGTTGTCCAAGGCCCGCCCAAGTCCGTGCCGAGGATGCGCCTTGCTCGTGTTGGGGGCTGGCGCCATACCCGCCAGGCCCATCTCCCATATCAGACGCTGCACCGATAAGTCTAGAAGTGACAGTTGGACACGAAACTGTGGTTTGTTTTAGACTTTTGTCTTCGAAAACGAGAGCAGATTAGACTTCACGCTATTTTTTTTAGACTGATTTCGACCGGCCTTCCCATGGTTTAGCCTGAATTAGCCCCGAACAGCCTGCATTAGATTGTTTTAGACCACGGGGGCAAAAAAACACCGCATATCCCCGCCCCTCAGCCGGCGACCCTGGCGCCTTCGCGCGCGGCCGCCGGGCCGCCGTGCAGCTGGGCCTGCAGGCGGAAGCCTTCGCGGATGTTTTCCCGCAGGACCGCACCCTTCCACGGCTTGGTGTAGAAACGGTCGATGGCGCCGTGGTTGATGGCGGCCATGATCGGCGTCAGGTCGGCATAGGCCGACAGCATGATGCGGAAGGTGTCCGGGCACAGGTTCTTGACCCGCTCCATGAACTCGGTGCCGCTCATCAAAGGCATGCACTGGTCGCACAGGATCACCTGCACCCGGTGCCGCGCCAGGATGTCGAAGCCCTCGGCGGCGGTCTGGGCGGTCAGGATGCGGTAGCCGTCCTGCGACAGGAAATCGGTCAGCACGTCCAGCATGAAGGCGTCGTCGTCGACGATCAGCAAGGTCTGCTGCTCGACCATGTCCTCGCTGGCCGGCGCCTGCATGCGCCGCCCCTCGCGCAGCATGGCTTCGAAGTCTTGCTCGGGCAAGGGACGGCTGAAATAATAGCCCTGCATCTCATCGCAGCCATGGCGCCGCAGATAGGACAGTTGCGCATCCTTTTCCACACCCTCGGCGATCACGTTCAGCTTGAGGCTGTGCGCCATGTTGATGATGGCCAGCACGATGGCGGCATCGTCCGGGTTGCTGGTCACTTCGCGCACGAAGGCGATGTCGATTTTCAGCTTGTCGATCGGGAAGCGCTTCAGGTAGGCCAGCGAGGAGTAGCCGGTGCCGAAGTCGTCGATCGAAATCTGGATCCCCAGCGCTTTCAGGTTCTGCAGCACGGTGATGGTTTCCTCGGCATTCGACATCAGCGAGCTTTCGGTCAGTTCCAGCTCCAGCAACTCCGGCGCGATGGCGTGCTCGCGGATGGCCTTGAGCACCTCCTCCTCCAGCCCGCCGACAAAGAACTGGATGCCCGACACGTTGACCGACAGATGCACATCGCCGGCATGGGTCTTGTGCCAGTGGGCGATCTTGCGGCAGGCCTCGTGGATCACCCAGGTGCCGACCCGCACGATCAGCCCGGTCTCCTCCAGCAGCGGAATGAACAGCGCCGGCGACACCATGCCGTGGCCCGGCCGCTGCCAGCGGATCAGCACCTCGGCGCCGCTGATGCGGCCGCTGTCGATGTGCACCTTGGGCTGGAAGTGCAGCACGAACTCCTCGTTTTCAATCGCGCGCCGCAGGGCATTCTCCAGGTCCAGCCGCGCCAGCGATTGCGCGTTCATCTCGGCGGTGAAGAAGCGGAAGGCGTCGCGCCCGGCTTCCTTGGCGCGGTACATGGCGGTATCGGCATACTGGATCAGGGCGTCCGGCTCGGTGCCGTCGTCCGGGAACACGGCAATGCCGATGCTGGCCGTGACCGTCACCTCGTGGCCCTTGAGGTCGAACGGCCGGCGCAGCGCGTCGCGGATTTTGTCAACCACCGCAATCGCGTTCTGCGCCCCTTCCGGCAGCATCAGGATGGCGGCGAACTCGTCGCCGCCAAAGCGGCCGATGGTGTCGCGCACGCGCAGGCAATCGACCAGCCGGCTGGAGAACTGGCGCAGCAGTTCGTCGCCGATGGTGTGGCCCAGCGTATCGTTGACGTTCTTGAAACGGTCGACGTCGAGGAACAGCACCGCCAGCGACCACTTGTGCTCCTCCGCCTGGCGCAGCGAATGCACCAGCGAATCGTAGAACTGGCTGCGGTTGGGCAGCCCGGTCAGGGTGTCGAAGTGGGCCAGCTTGAGCAGGCGCTGCTCGGCTTCCTTGCGTTCGGTGATGTCGCGCGCCACCGCCACCAGGATCCAGCTGGAGCCGGAACGCAGGGTGCGGCGCTGCACCTCCACCGCCAGCGCCGAGCCATCTTTGCATTGCAGGAGCAGCTCGGTCATGGGTCCGCTCTGGTCCCCGGCCAGCAACTTGTCGTACAGTTCTTCCAGCTTGTGCAGATCGCCTTCCAGCGAACGGTTGGGACCGACCCGCAGGAAGTCGTCGCGCTCGAAGCCCAGCATGCGGCAGGCGGTGGCGTTGACGTCGACAAAGCACATGCCGGCGCGGTCCACCAGGAAGATGGCGTCGGCGGTGGCATCCATCGCCAGGCGGAAGCGGCGCAGGTCTTCGTCGAGGCGGATGCGGGCATTCATGTCCAGCGTCAGCTGGGCGTGGTGGCGCTTGATTTCTTCATACAGCAGCAGGTTTTCAAACGCCACCGCCACTTGCGCCGCCACCGTGCCGGCCACCCGCTCGTCCACCTCGGAAAAACCGTCCGCCCCCAGCTTGTCGACCAGGTACAGCCAGCCGTGGGTGCGCTCGGGCGAGGTGATCGGCACGCCCAGGAAGGAATGCACCGGCGGATGGGTCGGCGGCAGGCCGATGCTGGCCGGGTCGCCGTTCAAATCGTTGATGCGGCACGGCAGGCGCTGGTCCAGCAGCCCGCGCAGCACGCCGGCGCGCGGCGATTGCGCAATCTGCCGCACCGGCATGCCGGCGCCGCAGCTGGCGAAGTAGCTCAGCTCGGTGGCGCCCGGTTCCAGCACACCGATGCAGGCATATTTGGACACGCAGATATTCTGCGCCACGCGGCAGCCGATTTCCACCAGCGCGGCCGGATCGCGCTCGGCGCCCAGCTCGATGCCGAGCTCGATCAGCGCGGTCAGGCGCAAGCTCACCGCCTGCAGGCTGGACAGCGAGTGCGACAGCCGCTGCGTCATGCGCGACAGGTTTTCCGACGACGCCTCCTCCGTATCGCCGGCCAGCTTGCTGATCAGCTGACTGCTCGATTCCAGCTCGTCCAGATACTCGGCCACCTTGTGGTCGATGCCGTGGAAGCGCCCTTCCTGCGGCGGTTCCGGCGCGAACTCCGGCAGGCGCTCGGCCAGCGGCGCGCTTTCGGTCAGGCCCAGCGCTTCCTGCACGGTTTGCAGGATCACTTCCGGATCGGACGGTTTGGGCAGCACCCAGCGCACGCCGCACGATTGCGCCACCGCCATGGCCTCGCGCTCGCGGTAGGTGGCGGTATAGAAAATCACCGGCACGTTGGCCGTCTCCTCGTGCTCGTGCATGCGGGTGACGAACTCGTAGCCGTCCATATTCGGCATCAGGATGTCGGAAATCACCAGGTCCGGTTTTTCCGCCAGCACCATTTTCAAGCCTTCGGCGCCGTTCGACGCTTCCAGCAGGCGATGGCCGCCGTAGCTCAGCAGCGTCATCAGGAATTCACGGTTAAGGACGTGATCGTCCACGATCAGAATCGTGGCCATGTCGTTCTTCTGCGGGGACGACACGGCCCCGGGCAAAAAAGACTCGATTTGCGTGACAAAGGTGTCGGGCTCGATGGGCTTGCCGATGTAGCCGTCAAAGCCGGCCTCCAGCAGTTTTTCGCGGTCGCCCACCATGGCCAGCGCCGTCACCGCCAGCACCGGAATGTGGCGCACGGCCGGATCGGCCTTGAGCGCGGCCACCACGCCGTAGCCATCCAGCTTGGGCAAATGCACATCGGAGATGATCAGGTCCGGCAGCTCGCGCTGGGCGGCCGCCACGCCGGCCTCGCCATCGCTGGCCGACAACGGCGTATAGCCGAACGCGCGCAGCAGGTACACCATCAACTCCATGTTGGTGGCGTTGTCTTCAATGATCAGGATCCGTGCCGACACGCGTTGCCTCCCTTTCCTTAGTGCGCCTGGTGTTCCAGAGGCAGGGCCAGCGTGAACACGCTGCCCACGCCATACTCGCTATCAAATAAAATCTCGCCGTGCAGCAGCGCCGCCAGCTTGCGGCTCAGGTGCAGCCCCAGGCCGGTTCCCTCGAATTGCCGCACCGCCGTCGCGTCCAGCTGCGAAAACGCCTGGAACAGGCCGGCCCGCTGCTCGGGCGCGATGCCGATGCCGGTATCGCTGACGCTGATGGTGGCGCAGGCGCGCGCGCCCACCACCGCTGTGGCCAGCCGCACCAGCACCGTGCCATGGTTGGTGAACTTGATCGCGTTGTGGATCAGATTCATCAGGATCTGCTGCACCGCGCGCCGGTCGCTGGCGACGGTCACCTCTTCCGGCCCCGCTTCAAATTCCAGCGCCAGCCCCTTGCTGCGCGCCTGCGGCCTGAACGAGGTCAGCACTTCCTCGATCAGGGCGCCGCACATCAAGGGCGCCATTTCCAGCTCGACCTTGCCCGACTCGATGCGCGTCAGCTCCAGCAAGTCATTAATCAGCGACAACAGATGGCGGGCACTGCTTTGTACCATGCGCAACTGCTTGTTCTGTTCATCATTAATGGGGCCAGGCAATTTCATCAGCATAGTACCCGTAAAACCGATGATCGCGTTCAACGGCGTGCGTAATTCGTGCGACATGCCCGCCAGGAAGCTGTCCTTGGCCGCAACGGCCTTGGCAAGTTCGATATTTTTTTCCTGCAGCGTCAATTCAAACCGCTTGCGCTCGCTGATATCGCGGATCGCGCTCATCACCAGCGCCCCCTCCTCCGTCTCGATCGGGCTGAGGCTAATCTCGACCGGGAATTCGGCGCCGTCGCTGCGCAGGCCATACAGGTCGCGCCCGCTGCCCATGGGCCGCACCAGCGGCTGGGCGGCAAAGCCGGCGCGGTGCGCCAGGTGCGCGCCCCGGAAGCGTTCCGGCATCAGCTGCTCCAGCACGGCGCCGCGCAAGGCGCCGCGCGCATAGCCGAACAGTTGCTCGGCCTGGCGGTTGGCCAGCACGATGCGGCCGGCCGCATTGGCCAGCACGATGGCGTCCGGCATGGACTCCAGGATGCCGTTGTAGCGCGCCTCCACCAGCTTGGCGTCGCGCAGCACCTTGAGCGCGGTGACGTCTTTTTTGCTCCACAAAATATAGTCGGGCCGGCCGTCGGCGCCGCGTATCAGCTTGCTGGAACTGTCGATGTAGACCAGCGCGCCATCCTTGGCGCGGCGCATCGATTCATAGCTGGCCACGCCATGCTCCAGGGTTTGCCGCAAGACGCCGGCGCCATCGTCGATCCGCCCCGGCGGCACGATCAGTTCATCCAGGCGGCAGCCCACGGCTTCCTCGCCGCTGTAGCCAAATACCGCCTGGGCGCCGGGAGTCCAGCAGACGACCACGCCGTCGGCCGTGGTCAGCACCACGGCATCCGGGCTTTCATTCAGGATCAGGGTGCCGAAATCGCTGGTCATCGCCTCGCCTTTTTACTACGCGCATAAGACTAACCATACAGCAAGGCGGGGCGCAAATCCTCACACAAAATCACACTGCGCGGCGGCGATTTCGTGCAGGGTGCAGCGCATGATGTCCGGATGGCGGCCCAGGGCCACGTGGCCTATGGCGCCAAACACCAGATTGCGTGCGCCGGGCAGGACGCTGGAATCTTGCGGCGCAATGATGTTGTCGTGAACAGAATAGATGGAGCTGATCGGGGTGCGTTGCATATTTGCCTCAGATGCCGCCAGCGCCGCCAGCCACGCGCTGTCGCGGCGCATTTGCGCGGCGTTGCTGCCGGGGCCGAGATGGGCCAGCGCGGTGCCGTGATGGGGCGTGCCGAGCGTGATCACGCGCGCGACGCGGGCATCGGGATGGCGGCGCAGATAGGCCCGCGCCACCAGCCCGCCCATGCTGTGCGCCACGACGATGACTTGCGCGCTGCCAGTCTCGCGCCGCAGGCGCGCCACCGCCGCCTGCACCTGCGGCACATAGTCGTCGATCGGCGCGCCCGGCGGTTCCAGGTCGACGCCATAGTGGCTGATGCGCGCCTGCTTCAGCAGCTTGCTCATCGGTAGCCAGTAGCCGCTGTTGCAGGCGTAGCCGTGGATCAGCAACACCGGCCAGCCCTGCGCGCCGGGCACCAGCTGCAGCCCGACCGGGCGCAGCATGTAGTAGGTCGAGGTCAGCATCGAGGATTGGAATTCCTGCCAGAACAGGCGGGCGGCGCTGAGCGGATTGAGTGCGTAGTCGGGCGGTGTGACGCTGCCGGCGCGCCAGCTCAGGTAGAAGTTGTTGGCCGAGATCAGCAAGCGCACCAGCAGCAGCGCCAGCAGGCCGAGCGCGAGACAGAACGCCGCCGTGGCCGGCGCGCCGAGCGCGGCCTCCCATGCCGGCCGCCACCAGTAATACAGCGCGGTCGCCAGCAGGCCGACGAGCACCGCTTGCAGCGCCAGCAGCAGGATCAGCAATCGTTTGATCATGAGCGCATGATAGCGCGTTTGCGCCCGGGCCGGCAGGCCGCCGGCCCGGGGCTCAGCCGCCTTGCTTGCCGTTGCGGCCGCTCATGTGGCGGGCGATGCCGCGCAGGATGTTGACCTCTTCCCGCTCCAGCTGGGCGCGCGAAAACAGGCGTTTCAGGCGCGGCATCAGCTTGCGCGGATTGCCGGCGTCAAGGAAGCCGATGTCGACCAGGGCCCGCTCCAGATGGGCGAACATGCCCTCGATCTGCTCGATGCTGGCGGCCTCGCCCTGGAAGCCGACCTCGTTGGCGTCGCCGGCCGGCTGGCGCGGCGTCAGCGCCACGCCGGCGCCTTCCAGCACGGCCATGCGGCATTCATAGGCCAGCACCTGCGCCGCCTGCGACAGATTGAGCGAGGAGTACGCGGGATTGGCCGGAATATTGATCAACACATTGCATTTTTCCACCAGCTGGTTCGGCAGGCCGAAGCGCTCATTGCCGAAGATCAGGGCGGCCCGCATCTCCGGCTGCGCCACCAGCTGCCCGGCCAGCTGGCGCGGCGACAGCACCGGCGGCGAAAATTCGCGCAGGCGGGCCGACACGGCGGCGGCAAAGGTGATGCCCTCCAGCGCCTCGGCCATGCTGCCCACCACCCGCGCGCCGCCCAGGATATCCTGGGCGCCGCTGGCAAAAGCCACCGCTTCCGGGTCTTGCAGCGCGTTTTCAAACCGCGGCGTCACCAGCACCAGATCGCTGTAGCCCATGGTTTTCATGGCCCGTGCCACGGCGCCAATATTGCCCGCACGACTAGTCTCGACCAGAATAAATCGCAGATGTTTGAAAAGATTCGTATTGATTTCGGGCAGGTTCATTTAAAATAGCGCATTCGCGCGATGTCGATACGGGAATTCAAGCCGAATTCTACCCTGCCGATGCCGCCTCGCTCTTTGTCATTTTGTCTCCCTGTCGTGCCGCCGGGCTGGAATCCCCCCGGTGGGCGTTAGCATTTTTATACGGAAAAGCCATGCACCCAATGATCAACACGGCTGTGAAAGCCGCACGCCGCGCCGCCGCCGTCATCAACCGCGCCTCGTTTGACCTCGATCGCCTGATCGTCACCGAGAAGAACCACAAGGACTTCGTCACCGACGTCGACCAGGCTGCCGAGCAAGCCATCATCGAAGTGCTGTCCAAGGCCTACCCCGACCACGCCTTCCTGGGCGAAGAATCCGGCGCATCGGCCAACGCGCACGACGAGGCAGAATACACCTGGATCATCGACCCGATCGATGGCACCACCAACTTCATGCACGGCTTCCCGCAGTACTGCATCTCGATCGCGCTGTCGCAGCGCGGCGTGATCACCCAGTCCGTGGTGTACGACCCGGTGCGCAACGACCTGTTCACCGCCACCAAGGGCGCCGGCGCCTACCTGAATGAAAAGCGCATCCGCGTCGGCAAGCTGGACCGCATCGCCAACGCCCTGCTGGGCACCGGCTACCAGACCGGCAACCCGGCCGCGCTGAAACAATACCTGGAAATGTACGGCATCATGGCCGAGCGCTGCCAGGGCGTGCGCCGCGCCGGCAGCGCCGCGCTGGACCTGGCCTACGTGGCCTGCGGCCGCCTGGACGGCTTCTATGAAAAAGGCCTGAAACCGTGGGATATCGCCGGCGGCGCGCTGCTGGTGACCGAGGCCGGCGGCATTGTGGGCGAGTTCAACGGCGAATCCGACTACCTGTACAAGGGCGACGTGATTGCCGGCAGCCCGAAAGTGTTCGGCCAGATGGTCGGTCTGCTGACGCCTTACGCATGAGATAAGTTTTCCGCTTGTTACAAATAAAAGGGAGCGTTTGCTCCCTTTTTTATTTCCCACTTGAAACAAGATGCTATACTGAAAGTTGCGGCACCGCTCAGTCCGATGCTGCAAACCAAGAATACTCGACTGAAATATCGAATTACTATGTCATTCTCTACCCTCGGTTTGTCCGACGCCCTCGTCCGCGCAGTGAGCGAAACAGGCTATACCTCGCCTACGCCGATCCAGCAGCAGGCCATCCCTGCCGTGCTGAACGGCGGCGACCTGCTGGCAGGCGCGCAAACCGGCACCGGCAAGACGGCAGGCTTCACCCTGCCGCTGCTGCACCGTTTATCGACCGACGCCGTGGGCGTCAAACAGACCGGCAACAAGACGGCGCGCGCCATCCGCGCGCTGATCCTGACGCCGACCCGCGAACTGGCGGCCCAGGTCGAGGAAAGCGTGCGCGTGTACGGCAAGTACACCCACCTGAACTCGGCCGTGATCTTTGGCGGCGTCGGCATCAACCCGCAGATCAAGCAGCTCAAGCACGGCGTCGACATCCTGGTGGCGACCCCGGGCCGCCTGCTGGACCATATGGACCAGGGCACGGTCGACCTGTCGAAGATTGAAATCCTGGTGCTGGACGAAGCCGACCGCATGCTCGACATGGGCTTCATCCGCGACATCCGCAAAGTGCTGGCCGGCCTGCCGGCCAAGCGCCAGAACCTGCTGTTCTCGGCCACCTTCTCGGACGAGATCAAGGCGCTGGCCGACGGCCTGCTGGACAAGCCGGCCACCATCGAAGTGGCGCGCCGCAACTCGACGGTGGAAATCATCGCGCAAAAAATCCACCCGGTGGACCGCGACAAGAAACACCCGATGCTGGCGCACCTGATCAAGTCCAACAACTGGCATCAGGTGCTGGTCTTCACCCGCACCAAGCACGGCGCCAACAAGCTGGTGGAACAGCTGGAGAAGGATGGCATCGGCGCCATGGCGATTCACGGCAACAAGAGCCAGTCGGCGCGCACCAAGGCGCTGTCCGAATTCAAGGACAACAAGCTGCAAGTGCTGGTGGCCACCGACATTGCCGCGCGCGGCATCGACATCGACCAGTTGCCGCACGTGGTCAACTACGACCTGCCGAATGTGCCGGAAGACTATGTGCACCGGATCGGCCGCACCGGCCGCGCCGGCGCCACCGGCGAGGCGGTCTCGCTGGTGTGCGTGGACGAGCACCAGATGCTGAAAGACATCGAAAAGCTCATCAAGCAAACCCTGCCGCGCGATGTGATCCCGGGCTTCGAACCGGATCCGAGCGCGCGTCCGCAGCCGATCCAGCTGCGCAGCGGCGGTCCCGGCCACCGCAACGGCCCGAGCCGCAACGGCGGCGGCGCCCGCAAGCCGGGCGGCAACGGCGGCGGCAACAAACCGCGCGCGGCCGGCGGCGGTGGCGCCCCGCGCGGCAACGGCGCTGGCGCTGGCGCCCAGCACCGCTCCGGCGGCCGCGGCCGCTAAATCCGGGGTCAGGTCCGTCATTTCTACACGGCCCCGGCCGTAGCGCTGCGCTACGGCCGGGGCCGTGTTCAATTGGCGGACCTGACCCCGGATTTTGGATTAGGATAGCGGCTCGTCCTCAGTCCGCCATCCGCCATGCCCAAGTTCGCCGCCAATCTGTCCATGCTGTACACCGAAGCGCCTTTCCTGGAACGCTTCGCCCTCGCCCGCCAGGCTGGCTTTGATGCCGTCGAGTTTCTGTTCCCCTACGCTTATCCGCCCGAGCAGATCGCCGCGCAGCTGCGCCAGCACCGGCTGCAGTTGGTGCTGTTTAATCTGCCGCCCGGCGACTGGGAGGCCGGCGAACGCGGCATGGCCTGCCAGCCGCACCGCATCGCCGAATTCCGCGCCGGCGTCGCCACCGCCCTGCAGTACGCCCAGGCGCTGGGCGTGCGCCAGCTGCACTGCATGGCCGGCAAGCTGCTGCCCGGGCTCGCGCCCGGGCAGGCGCGCGCCACTTATCTCGACAATCTGCGCTACGCCGCCGGCCAGTGCGCCGCCGCCGGCGTCGATTTGCTGATCGAGCCGATCAATCATTACGACATGCCCGGCTACTTCCTCAACCGCAGCAGCCAGGCGCTGGACCTCATCGCCGCCGCCGCCTGCCCCAATCTGTTCCTGCAGTACGACATCTATCATATGCAGCGCATGGAGGGCGAACTGTGCAACACCATCCAGGCCCATCTGCCTCTGATCCGGCACATGCAGATCGCCGACACGCCCGGCCGCCACGAACCCGGCACCGGCGAGATCAATTACCGCCACCTGTTTGCCTTCATCGACCGGCTCGGCTATGACGGCTGGCTCGGCTGCGAGTACCGGCCGGCCGGCGACACCAACGCCGGCCTCGGCTGGCGCGAGGCGCTGACCACCTCGTCTGCGCCCGCGCAATATGCGGATGTTCACTAGCGGCAACAATCGTCACATCAATTGCGGAGCGCCCATGAAACTGTCCCGTCTGTTTTTCATCCTCGGTCTGCTGGCCATCCTGAGCGGCTGCGCCAGCAGCACGCCGCGCATGGCCGACGTGCGCGCCTTTGCCGCCGAAGCGCCCAAGCTGGGCGCTTATCACGAGTTGACCGAGCGTTACCGCAACACTTACCAGCGCGAGCAGCCGTATCTGTCGCCCGAGGCCGACGCCCGCGAGCGGCAGCTCGACCTCCGCCGCCAGCAGGCCTGCGACGATTTCGTCAAGCTGCAATACGGCCTGCAGGCGTATATGCAAACGCTGGGCACGCTGGCCGGCGACAAGCAGTACGATCTGGAAGACCAGGTGAAAAACCTCGGCGGCGGCATCAAGGCCTGGCCCGGCTCCGGCCTGGAGGAGCGCCACGTCAATGCCTACGCCGGCCTGACGCGGCTGGTGGCGCGCGGCCTGACCCGCCAGCTGCAGGAGAATGCCGTCAACGATCTGCTGCGCGATGGCCAGCAGCCGGTGCAGGAGGTGCTGGACGCCATGCGCACCCTGTTGCGCTTGTACGATAAGAGCAGCGACAACGAACAGCACACCGTCATCGGCATGCTGGACAGCGAGATGCCCTTCCTCGATGCGCGGCGCGACCGGCTGCTGCTGGCGCTGGCCAAGGCCCGGCAGCAGGACAAGCAGGCCGAGTTCCGCCTGATCGGCCTGCGCTACACGCTGGCGCGCCAGCATCTGGAGGAGATCGCGCAACAGCACCGCGCCCTGGTGGCGCAACTTCCCGCCCAACCGTAAGGAGCAGCCATGGCAGATCTTTCGCAGCAAGCCCGGTTCGAAACGCTGGCCGATCAGTTGTCCGCCTGCGCCGACGCCCTGCACCGGCGCCTGATGGCGGCTTTGCGCAAACCGGTGCCCGCGGGGTCCCCGCCCGCCATCCCGCAGGGCGTGGCGCAGGCGCTGTTTGAAAACGAGGTGGCGCTGCGCCAGCGCGCCAACGCGCTCTATCTCGACGCCGCTGTGGTGGCCGCCAGCGGCCTGGCCGTCCACCAGCAGGCACTGTTGGAGCTGACCGCGCGCGCCCAGCAAAAAATCGATAAGATAGACCGCATCAAGGATCTGGTCGACGTGGCCGCCGAGTTGCTGGCGCTGGGCGCGGCGCTGGCCGGCGGCAAGCCGGACAAGGTATTGTCGCCGCTGGAAAAACTCAAGCACCACCTCGACGCCCTGTAGAACAAAACGCCGCCGTCCCGGTCCAATGCCGTAAGGAGCATCAGCATGAATGGACTGGACGATCAACAATGGCATGGCCTGCAGGCGCGTCTGGAACGCGCGCGCGCCGCCCTGCTCAGCCAGCTGGCGGACGATCTGGACCGCAGCACCGATCTGCGCCAGCCGCTACCGCACGTGGCCGAAGCCTCGCCGGCCGACAACGCCAGCCAGCGCACGCTGCACGCGGCCGTGCACGAGGCCGCCACGCACACGGCGCGCCAGCTCGACATCGTGCAGCATGCCCTGGCCAAGTTCGGCGACCAGCGTTACGGCTTGTGTGAACACTGCGGCGAGGCCATCGGCTACTCGCGCCTGAATGCGCGCCCGGAAGCGCGCTTCTGCATCAGTTGCCAGACCCGGCTGGAGCAACACCGGCACCAGGGTTGAGCCGGGATCAACCGTCGCGCCACGGCTGGCTGCGGATCCTGGCCACCTGCCGCTGCGCCATCAGGCGCCATAGCTGCAGGGCGTCGGCCGGCCTGGCCACGGTCATGGTGCGCGGCGCGGCCAGCGCGATTTCGCAATCGCGGTCCGACCATTCGGCAAAGCGCACCGCGCCGCCGCTCGCCACCTCCATCTCGTACATCAGGCCATCGTCGTAACCGAAGCGCAGCACCGCGCTGCCGGGGCCGCCATCGGCGGCCAGCGCCTTGCCGCCGTAGACCTCGGCCAGGGCAGCCGCCATCTGCGCCTCGGACGGCGCCGTCACATCGCGTCCGTCCGGACCAGTGAGCACTAGCCATGCCTGTGTCATTGCCGCCCCCGCTGTTCGGTTGGTGTGTAGCGACTATCATACCGAAAATTGCTCAGCGCAATACCATAGTCTCGGATAAGCAACAGCGCGCCCCCGAAGCGGCAGCGCAAGCCGCCAGCGTCGCCTCCGCCTACAGCAAGACCGGCAGCGAATTGGGATCGAAGTCGCGCCAGTCGCCGCCGCTGATATTGCCCTCGGCCCGTTCGATATCGCGCGCGCCGCGGCGCCGCAGAACTTCCAGCGCGCGCTGCTCCTGCGCCGCGTCGTCCGCCGCGACGGCAATCAGCATGCCCGACTTGCGCGGCGCCTGCTGGTTGCTGCCATCCTTGTCCGGTTCGCCCGCCTCCTTCATTTTGTGCAGGCTGTACAGCGACCCGACGTGGGCGCCCACCAGCGCGCCCACCACCGGCCCCACCGGCCCGGTCACCGGGATGGTGGCGGCGCCCACCACCGCCCCGGCCACGGCGCCGGTGGCGCCGCCCTGGACCACGCCCTCGTCGCTGGCGCGCGCGCCGGGCGATTTATCGTGGTCGCCGCCGTAAGCGTACAGATCGTGCTGACCCGGCGGATTGACGTAAAACGAACTGATGCGCGCGGCGGAAAAACCGGCGTCCAGCAGCGCCAGCCGCGCGTCGGCGATTTCATCCTGCAACTGGAAATGGCCCGCGATAATCGTGCTCATGGTCTTCTCCTGTCAACGTATCAGCGCAGTGTGGGCCGCGCCGGGACAGGCTTCCGTTCGCTCGCGCACGCAGGCGCCACCTGATATTGCACCGCATGAAAGCGCCCGAAGACAGGCCGGATGCCGAGGCGCCGCCAGGGACGGCGGCAAAGCCCGGTAATAAACAGCCAGGCTTGCATCTTGCAACCATAAATGGCCGGGCCTAGGCTGCCCGCGTCCCCTGCCGCTGGCAGGCCATGTCCGGCGTGGCGCCTTTGGCTACGGGCTTTCCGTGCGCCCGCGCCCGACAGCCGGAGCGGCGCGCCGGCCGCCGCTTGATTTGTGCGAGCAAATAACATGGTTGGTTTTATAATCAAACTGGATTGTCCCCGCCCGCCAGCTCGCATCTTGATAGGAGTGCCGATGAAGCAGCTTATGCAGCAGCCAGGTTTGGAGTCGCCGCTGAGCGGCCCGCAGCTGGACGCGGCGCTGGCGCGTGCCCTGGCGGAAGACCAGCTGCTCTTGCTCTACCAGCCGCTGGTGGATCTGCAGACCGGCGCCGTGGTCAGCCTGGAAGCGCTGGTGCGCTGGCAGCATCCCGAGCTGGGCCTGCTGTCGGCGCAGGAATTCCTGGCGCAGGCCGACGCCGCCGGCCAGACCGCCGCCATCGGCCACTGGGTGCTGCGGCGCGCCTGCAGCGACTTGCGCAGCTGGCGCCAGAGCGGGCGGCCGCAGCTCAAGGTGGCCATCAACGTGGCCACCAGCCAGTTCCTCGATCCGCGCTTCGGCGCCGACGTCGCCGCCATGCTGGACGATTACGCGATAGACGCCGACGCGCTCAGCCTGGAGATCACCGAGGCCGCGCTGACCCAGGCCGGGCCGGACTGCGACCAGGTGCTGGCCGGCTTCAAGCAGCGCGGCCTGTGCCTGACGCTGGACGACTTCGGCACCGGCCACGGCTCGCTGGCCAATCTCAAGCGCTATCCCTTCGACGCCATCAAGATCGACGCCGACTTCATCCACAACGTGGTGACCAGCAGCAGCGACGCCGCCATGTCGCGCAGCATCATCGACATGGCCCATCACCTCGGCATGCGGGTGGTGGCCGAGGGCGTGGAAACCGAGGGCCAGTGCGACTTCCTGCGCCGCAATATGTGCGACCAGCTGCAGGGCTTTTTCTTTGCCCCGCCGATGGCGGCGGCCGCGCTGCAGCACTGGCTGGAAGGCAATCCCAGCCTGCCGCCCCATCTGCTGCGCATGCACAAGCCGGCGCGCCGGCTGCTGCTGGTGGACGACGAGCCGAATATCGTGTCGGCGCTGCGGCGCCTGCTGCGCGCCGACCAGTACCAGATTTACACCGCCAACGACGGCCTGCAGGGACTGGAGGTGCTGGGACGCCAGCAGGTCGACGTGATCGTTTCCGACCAGCGCATGCCGGGCATGCTGGGCGCGGACTTCCTGCGCAAGGCGCGCGAGCTGGCGCCCGATTCGATCCGCATCATGCTGTCCGGCTATACCGAGCTGCAATCGGTGACCGATGCCGTCAACGAGGGCGCGATCTACAAATTCCTCACCAAGCCGTGGGACGACGAGCAGTTGCGCAGCCACATCGCCGACGCCTTCCGCGTCAAGGAAATCGCCGACGACAACCAGCGCCTGCACCTGGAAGTGCGCACCGCCAACCAGGAACTGGCGGCGGCCAACCGCCGCATGATCCAGCTGCTGCACGAAAAGCAGCGCCAGATCAGCCGCGACGAGATCAGCCTCAACGTGGCGCGCGAGGTGTTGCAGCACCTGCCCCTGCCGGTGATCGGCCTTGACGACGCCGGCATGATCGCCTTCATCAACGCCGCCGCCGCCCGCCTGTTCCAGCAACACGGCAGCCTGCTCGGCAACGAGGCCAGCAGCGTGCTGCCCGAGCTGTTCGGCGACGATGGCGCCGGCGCGGCCGGCCATCACGTGGCGCGCGTCGGCGGCCAGCCCTACACCGTGCGCAGCTACCCGATGGGAGCGGCCTCGGCTTCCCGCGGCAGCCTGATCACCCTTAGCACCATGGAGTCCGACCATGAACCATGCCGGCAAGACCTGTGACATCGCGCTGGACGAGGCGGCCGCTGGCATGACGCTGGCCGTCGCCCTGCTCGACGCCAAGGGCAGCGTGCTGCTGCCGCAGGATGCCGCGCTGACCGCCGCCACCCTGGCGGCGCTGCGCCGCCGCGGCATCGAACGCTGCGTGGTGTGGAGCAGCGAGCCGGCCGCGGCGGAAGATCCGGCCATGCTGGCGCAGCGGCGCGAGCAGCGCCTGCGGCGGCTGGAATACCTGTTCCGCCACTGCGCCGACGAAGCCGGCAGCCAGGCCTTGCTGGCGCAGTTGCAAATTTACCGCCAGGAGCAGCCATGAGCCCCGACGACATCAGCAAAGCAGTGCGCGACCTGCCCTCGCTGCCGGCGGTGGTCAGCGAACTGCTGCTCAGCATGGAGCAGGAAGACCTCGACCCGCACGCGCTGGCCGCCAAGATCACGCTCGACCAGGCGCTCACCGCCAAGACCCTGCGGCTGGCCAATTCCTCGTTCTACGGCATGCCGTCCAAGGTCACCACCATCCAGCAGGCGGTGTCGGTGCTGGGTTTCCACAGCATCCGCACGCTGGTGACGGCCTGCGCGCTGACCGGCAGCTTCACGCCGTCGCCCGCCAGCGGCCTCGATTTCCCGGCCTTCTGGCGCCACGCCGTGGCCAGCGCGGTGTGCGCGCGCGTGCTGGCGCCGTATTGCCGCATCAACGCCGACACCGCCTTCATCGCCGGCCTGCTGCACGACCTCGGCACGCTGGTGCTGGCCACCCGCTTCCCGCAGCAATACCAGCAAGCCATCGCCTACCAGCGCCAGCACGACTGCCAGAGCGCCGAGGCGCAGCTGGCCGTGTTCGGCGTCGACCACGCGGCGGTGGGCAGCGCGCTGGCGGCCCACTGGAAATTCCCGCCGGCCATCCTGAGCGCCGTGGCCGAGCACCACCGGACGCCGGCGCCCACGCCGCCCGGCATGCAGCTGCCGCTGGCCACCCTGATCCACGTGGCCAACACCATGGCCCACGCGCTCGACCTGAGCGAACGCGAGGACGACCAGGTGCCGCCGCTGTCGCTGGAGGCATGGCAGGCGCTGGACCTGAGCAGCGTGGCCTGCAGCAAGGTGTTCCACGAAACCGAACAGTTGTACCACGATATGTGCCAGATGCTGACGCCATGACCCCCCTCTCCCCCGCCCTGCTTCCACCGCGCAGCGACATAGGCGACATCGCCCTGTCGGAGTTCTTTGACGGCCATCCGGTCGCCACTTTCGCCATCGATCGCCAGCACGTGGTCACCCACTGGAACCGCGCCTGCGAGCATCTGCTGGGCTGGACCAAGGCCGACATGATCGGCACCGACCACCACTGGCAAGCCTTCTACCCGCGCGCGCGCCCCGTGCTGGCCGACCTGATCCTCGACGACCAGCTCGACCAGCTGGCCCAGCACTACGGCGATAAATTCAGCCCCTGCGCCCTGATTCCCGGCGCCTACGAGGCCGAGGACTTCTTCCCCAACCTGGGCGTGAGCGGCCACTGGCTGCACTTCACCGCCGCGCCGCTGCGCGACAGCCGCGGCCAGGTGGTGGGGGCGATCGAAACCCTGCGCGACGTCACCGAGCGGCGGGTGGCGGAAAACGCCCTGCGCCGCGCCTACGACAACCTCGAGCATCTGGTGCGCAAGCGCACCGCCCAGCTGGCCGACATGAACGAGCAATTGCAGGATGACATACGCCAGCGCCACCAGGCCGAGGCCGAACTGCGCAGCAGCAACCAGGAACTGACCGAGTTGAACGACAAGCTCTCGCGCGCCCAGCAGCAACTGGTGCAGGCCGACAAGCTGGCCTCGATCGGCCAGCTGGCGGCCGGCGTGGCGCACGAGATCAACAACCCGGTCGGCTACATCTTTTCCAACTTCAGCACCCTGCAAGGCTATCTCGACCAGCTGTTCGACATGCTGGACGCCTACCAGGGCGCCGAGGCCGAGCTGGCCGCCAGCGCGCCGGCCACGGCGGCCGCGCTGCGCGCGCAGCGCCAGCGCATCGACCTCGACTTCCTGCGCGAGGACGTGCCGGCGCTGATGGCCGAGTCGCGCGAGGGCATCGTGCGGGTGCGCCACATCGTCCAGGACCTCAAGGATTTCTCGCGGGTCGACAGCAACCAGGAATGGGTCTGGGCCAATCTGCACCGCGGCATCGACTCCACCCTCAACATCGTCAGCAACGAGGTCAAGTACAAGGCCGACGTGGTCAAGGAATACGGCGACATCCCCGACATCCAGTGCCTGCCGCTGCAGATCAACCAGGTGGTGATGAACCTGGTGGTCAACGCCGCCCACGCCATCGGCGAGACGCGCGGCCGCATCACCGTGCGCACCGGTTGCGAGGACGAGCAGCAAGTCTGGCTGGAAGTGGCCGACACCGGCAGCGGCATCGCGCCGGAGGTGCTGGCGCGCATCTTCGATCCCTTCTTCACCACCAAGGCGGTCGGCCAGGGCACCGGGCTGGGCTTGTCGCTGGCCTACGGCATCGTGCGCAAGCACGGCGGCCGCATCGAGGTCGACACCGCGCCCGGCGCCGGCAGCCGCTTCCGCGTCTGGCTGCCGGTGCGCCAGCCGGACGACAGCGCGGCGGAGGCGCCATGAACACTATGCTGCAACCGCCGCCGGCCGAGCAGGTCGCGCAAGCGACCGTGCTGTGCGTGGATGACGAGCCCAACATCCTGGCCGCGCTGCGCCGCCTGTTCCGCCCGGCCGGCTACCGCGTGCTGCTGGCCGAGAGCGGCGCGGCCGGACTGGCCGTGCTGGAACAGGAGGCGGTCGACCTGGTCATTTCCGACATGCGCATGCCGGAAATGAACGGCGCCCAGTTCCTGGCCCAGGTGCGGCAGCGCTGGCCGGACACGCTGCGCCTGCTGCTGACCGGCTACTCCGACATCCAGTCGATTCAGGACGCCATCAATTGCGGCGAGATCTACCGCTACATCACCAAGCCGTGGGAAGACGGCGACATGCTGCTGGTGGTGCGCCACGCGCTGGAGCGGCGCCAGCTGGAGCAGGACAAGCAGCGGCTGGAAGCGCTGACACTGCGCCAGAACGAGGAATTGAAGGCGCTCAACCAGAGCCTGGAAGCCAAGGTCGAGCAGCGCACGCGCCAGCTCAAGACCGAGCACGAGGCCACGGTGGCCGCCAACGCCAAGCTCAAGCAGAACTTCGTCACCACCATCAAGATTTTCTCCAGCATGATCGAGCTGCGCGCCCACAACCAGCCCGGCCACGCGCGCCTGGTGGCCGACCTGGCGCGCAAGATGGCCGCCGCGCTGGGGCTGGAGGGGCGCGACGCCCAGGATGTGTTCATTGCCGCCCTGCTGCACGACATCGGCAAGATCGGCTTTAGCGACGAGCTGCTGCAAACGCCGCTGACCATGCTGCGCGGCGAGTCGCTGGCGCTGTTCCGCAAGCACCCGGCGCGCGCCGAGGAATTGCTGATGCCGCTGGAGGACTTGCGCGGCAGCGCCGCCATCCTGCGCAGCCAGCTCGAACGCTTCGACGGCAACGGCTTCCCGGACGGCCTGGCCGGGCTGGCCATCCCGCTGGGCGCGCGCATCCTGGCGCTGGCGGCCGACTACTACAACCTGCAACAGGGCGCCATGGTGCAGCGCCATCTGCGCGCCGACGAGGCCAAGTCGCTGATCCTCGACGCCGGCGGCAAGCGCTACGACCCGAACGTGGTGGCGGCGTTCCGCCAGGTCATCGACGGCGGTCCGGGCGACAGCGGCGCCGGCGTCGAAGTGCTGTCCGGCGAACTGCTGCCGGGCATGGTGCTGGCGCGCGACCTGGTCAGCCGCGACGGCCTGATGCTGCTGGCGGTCGACCATGTGCTCGACGCGCGCATGATCCAGCAGGTGCAGGACTTTGAAACCAAGAGCGGCAGCCGGCTGCCGATCTGGGTGCGCAATCCGCGGGAGGGCGGCACATGAGCAAGATCCTGCTGATCGACGACGATCCCCATGTGCTGGCCGCGCTGGAGCGGGCGCTGCGCCAGATCCTGCGCGAACAGCCGCCGGCGATCGAGCGCTACGCCAATCCCTTCGACGCCCTGGCGCGCATCTGCGAATGCGAGTTCGACCTGGTGATCTGCGACTACATGATGCCGCAGATGAGCGGCGGCGAACTGCTGCAGGTGCTCAAGGACGTGGCGCCGCACACCGTGCGCATCATGCTGAGCGCCTCGACCGAATACGGCACCGTGGTCAGCGCCATCAACGAGGCGGCGGCGTTCCGCTTCATGAGCAAGCCGTGGGACGCCGCCGAGCTGGAGCAGAATGTGCGCCAGGCGCTGGCGCTGCGCGCCAGCCTGCTGCCGCCGCCCTCGGCCGAGGAGCTGGAGGCGCGCCGGCTGGAGGCGGAGGAGCCGGGGCTGCTGCAGGTGCGGCGCGACGCCGACGGCTCGGTCATCCTTTAGCCTCGGCGCCGGGCGGGTGCACCGGCAGGTGCACGGTGAAGCGCGTGCCCTGCCCCACCACCGAGGCCACCTCGATGCGGCCGCCATGGCGGTTGACGATGCCATACGACAGCGACAGGCCCAGCCCGGTGCCGCTGCCGACCGGCTTGGTGGTGAAAAACGGCTCGAAGATGCGGTGCAGGTTTTCCGGCGCGATGCCAACGCCGTTGTCGCCGACCTCCACGAACACCCAGTGATCGGTGGGACCGCCGGGGCCGGCTTCCAGGCCGGTGCGGATGGTGATCACGCCCTGCTCGCGCAGCGCATGGGCCGCGTTCACCAGCAGGTTCATGAACACCTGATTCAGCTGCGAGGCCAGGCAAACCACCGGCGGCAGCGTGCCATAGCGCTTGTCGACCCGCGCCTTGTACTTGATTTCGTTGGCGACGATGTTGAGGGTGCTGTCCAGCCCATGATGCAGGTCGGCCACCTGCCATTCGGTTTCGCCGACGTGCGAGAAATCCTTGAGCGCCTGCACGATATCCTTGACCCGCTTGAGGCCGTCCATCGATTCGCGCACCAGGTCGGTCACATCGTCCTTGAGGAATTCCAGGTCGGCCTGGCGGTGCAGCGCCGCCAGCTGCGCCGCCAGCGCCGGGTGCGGCGCGGCCGCCTGCTCGTACTGCTCGATCAGCTGCAACAGGGTGCCGACATAATTCTTGAGCGAACCCATGTTGGAATTGACGAAGCCGACCGGATTGTTGATCTCGTGCGCGATGCCGGCCGCCAGCTGGCCGATCGACGCCATTTTCTCCGATTGCAGCAATTGTTCGTGGGCGTTGCGCAGCTCGGCGATCAGCTTTTGCTGCTCCTCGCCCTTGGCCTGCAAGGCTTCCTCCATGCGCTTGCGCTCGGTGATGTCGGTCAGCGAGCCGATCACTTCCAGCGGCGCGCCCTGCTCGTCGCGGATCAGGCGCAGGGTGTCGTGCATCCACAGATAACTGCCGTCGTGGATGCGGAAACGGTATTCATAGGCGCGCTGGCCCTCGGTGAACACCAGCGCCAGGCTGGAAAAGATATTCGGCGCATCCTCGGGATGGATATGGTCGAACCAGAAGTTCGGGTCGGCCACCATTTGCTCGGGGCGGTAGCCCAGCACGTTGTAGGCGTTGTTGCTGACAAAAGTCATCTTGAAGTCGCCGCTGGGCACGGTGCAATAGATGATGGCCGGCGTGTTGTCGACCAGGTACTGCAGGCGCACCAGCGGCGAGGCCGCATGGGCCGGCGCCGCGGCCGGGCCGGCGCCGTTGGTGGTAAAAGAGTCGAACTCCTCGAATTGCATATCGATAGCCTCGCAGTGCCCGCGTAAGCCATTATGCCTTAGTTTGCCTTGATGCAGCGCCAGCTTACCAGCTGGCCGCGCAGGCGAAGGGGGACGGCTCCGGCGGTGGCGGCGGCGACATCCACTGGCGCGGGTCGACCCGGTAATACTTGAGGAATTCCGCATACAGCTCGGCGTGATGCTCGGCCATCTGGTACGGTTTCTCGAAGAAGGTTTCGGTGGCCACGGCAAAGAATTCGGCCGGATTGGTGGCGCCGTACGGGTCCATCACCGTGTGCTGGCGATACATGGCATTCATGCGCAGATTGTGAAAATCGCGCGACAGCACTTCCGACCATTCGCGGTAGCTGGCCGGATTGCCGAGGTAGGGCGCACCGTTGGCGCGGCCCGATTCACTGTCCAGCTGGTGCGCGAACTCGTGCAGCACCACATTGTGGCCGTCGGTCCAGTCGGCCGCGCCGCGCCGCACATTGTCCCACGACAGCACCACGCGGCCATCGTCCCACGATTCGCCCAGCATGCTCTGGCGGCCCGGCGTGACCACGCCGCCCGGTCCGACGTCGGCGCGCCGGGCCACGAATTCGCTCGGATACACCAGGATGGTATGCAGCGCCGGATACACCTTGCTGGGGCGGTTCAGCAGCAGCAGGCAGGCCTGGCCGGCGATGGTGACGGCCATTTCATCGCTCACCTCCAGCCCTTCGCAGCCGACGAATTTTTTCTGGTGCAGGAATTGCACCACCATGCGCCGCAGCTGCTGCCGCAGGTCCGGGCTCATGCGCTGGTAGACCGGGATATTACGCCGCAACACCGCCTCGGCCTCGGCGGGCAAAGGCCGGTCCAGCACGCGCCGCAAGCGCCAGCGCGGCACAACAAAAGGCGCTGCAATCAGCAGCGCCGTCAGGCCTATCCAGATCAAAGCTTCCATGTGCCGCCATCCGTGTCATGTCATACGGATTAGTTGGGGTTGCATGTTTGCATTTCAATACGCAAACATCATACCCCCGCGGCGCTGGATTTACTCGGCTTTTTGCTGGGGCGCCGGTGAGCCGAACAGGGCCGCCACCAGCGGATCGCGCATCACCGGGCCGCGGTTGACGCGGATGGCGTAATGGGTATCGTCCGCCAGGATGTGGAAGTGGCGGCCGCTGCCGGCCATGGCTTGCTCGCGCAGGCCCGGACGTTCCTTGCGCGGCGGCGCCCCTTCGCGCTTGGGCTGGGCGATGGCGGCCAGGAAGGCGGCAATCCGCTCCGGGTCCGGCGTCAGCTGGTACACCGCCTTGCCCAGATAGGTGGCCGTGCCCTCGACGTAGCGCGCCAGCTCGATCACGCCGGCCTCGCGCAGGTCGCGGATGTATTTGCGGGCGCCCGAGGGCGAGAATTTCAGGAACCAGGCGATTTCGTCGGCCAGCATCTCGTGCTGGGTCAGCTCGGCGATCAGCTTCTGCATGTTCTCGATGCGGCGCAGGGTGGCGGAAGTCGAGCGCACGCGCTCGATCGACGCCATCGACAGGCCCGGTTTGCGGTCCAGCGGCGCCGGTGTCGAACGTTCCATCATCGTCAGGCGCGCGGTGGTGGCCTGCATGTCCGGCGAGGCTTTCATTTCGTTCTGGACCATGGTTTGTTGTTTGCTGGCTGCGTGCATGGGATCACTCCTTAAATTTGATGCCTGATAGGTGTCGTCAGGCCCAAGAATGCCCGCATGCCCGGCCTTAGTCTGTGCGGCAACGAACATTATCGAGGCATCTATGGCCTTAAGCTGGGACAAGCGGAGCGCAATTAAGTTTCAGGAAATGTGACGGATTTGATACAGCACAAAGTTTTGTGCGCTAGCGAACGGTGAAACCGCACCAATGCGCTTAATCTGCGGTCCAACAGCGGTGCAACAAACATTGCTGCTCATGAAACATTTTTCAATGAAAATCGGGAGCTCACCAGTGAATAAATCGAAGAAGATTGCCCTCGCCGCCGCAGCCCTGTGTGCGTCGTTTTCCGCCATGGCCCAGGATCCGGTCATCAATCCATCGTGGTACATCCAGCCCAGCATCAACGGCGTCAAGCCCGACTCCGACTTTGGCGTCGACAAGCGCGGCTATGGCGCCGGCCTCAAGTTCGGCAAGGCCCTGAATGAAAACTGGGACATCCAGACCGGCTACACCTACGCCCGCTCGCGTGAAAACAACCAGCGCTACCAGCAGGAAACGCTGGGCGTGGACGGCCTCTACCTGTTCTCGCGCAAGAGCTTCCGCCCCTTCATCCTGGTCGGCGTCGGCGCCGAGCGCGACAAGGTCAACCTGCTCGGCAATGTCGAAAACAAGAAAACCTCGCCCTACCTGAGCGCCGGCATCGGTTTCCAGGCCGACCTGAGCGAGCGTGTCGCCCTGCAGGCCGACATCCGCAATGTGCACGGCTTCATCCGCGGCGACGAATTCCCCAACAGTAAAAGCAACAACTACTACGCCACGCTGGGCCTGAACATCGCCTTCAATGCGCCGCCGCGTCCGGCCCCGCCGGCGCCGCCGCCAGCCCCGCCGGTGGTGGAACCGCCGCCGCCGCCGCCAACCCCGCCGGCGCCGCCGCCACCGCCGCCGGCGCGCTTCGAGAAGGTGACCATGTCGGCCACCGAGCTGTTCGGCTTTGACAGCGCCAGGCTGAATCCGAACCAGCCCAAGCTGGACGAGATCGCCGGCCTGCTCAACAACAATCCCGGCATCAGCGACGTGGTGATCAGCGGCTACGCCGACCGTCTGGGCAGCGCCAAGTACAACCAGAAGCTGTCCGAGCGCCGCGCCAACGCGGTCAAGGATTACCTGGTGAGCAAAGGCGTCGCTTCCAGCCGCCTGAAGGCCGAAGGCCGCGGCCAGGCCAATCCGGTGGTCGAATGCCACGACAAGAAACGTGCCGACCTGATCAAGTGCCTGGAACCGAACCGCCGCGTCGAGGTGGAGCAGATCACCGTCGAGCGCCGGGTGCAGTAAGCGCCACCCGCGCCTGCGGGCAGGGTCTGACGCCGTACGGGGTCAGACCCTTTCGTTTGAGGGGGCTATGTACAAACTGCTGAAATGCGCCATCTCCGAATGGTTCGAGCACCGCGGCGGCAGCATGGGGGCGGCGCTGGCGTTTTACACGCTGTTCTCGCTGGCGCCCATCCTGATCCTGGTGCTGGCGATCGCCGGCTGGTTCTACGGCCCGCAGGCCGCGCAGGGCGAATTGTTCGCCCAGCTGCGCGACCTGGTCGGTCCGCAGGGCGCGCAAGCCATCCAGCTGGTGCTGGCCGGCGCCCGCAACAAGGAAGAAGGCCGCCTCGCGACCCTGGTCGCCGGCGGCCTGCTGCTGTTTGGCGCCACCACCGTGTTTGCCGAACTCAAGGCCAGTCTCGACGCCATCTGGCAAGTCCCTCCCCTCGCCCACGGCACCGTATGGGATGTGGTGCGCACCCGCCTGCTGTCGTTCGGCATGGTGCTGGTGCTGGCCTTCCTGCTGATGGTGTCGCTGGTGGTCAGCGCCGCGCTGGCGGTGCTGGAAAAATACTGGGGCAGCCTGTGGAGCGAGGCCGGGCTGGTGCTGACCGCGCTCAACGCCGCGATCAGCTTTGCGGTGATTGCCGCCCTGTTCGGCGTGATCTTTAAAATGCTGCCGCGCGTGCGGCTGTCCTGGCACGACGTCACCATCGGCGCGCTGGGCACGGCGGCCCTGTTCACGCTGGGCAAATATGCCATCGGCGCCTACATCGGCAACAGCGGCGTGGCCAGCAGCTTTGGCGCGGCCGGCTCGCTGATCGCCCTGCTGCTGTGGGTGTACTACTCGGCACAGATCTTCTTCCTCGGCGCCGAATTCGCGCGCCAGTACGCGCTGCAGCGCGGCTCACTCGCCCAGTAGCTCGGCCACCACTTCCATCCCTTCCACCCGCTCGGCCACCACCTTGACGATCACGATCAGCGGCACGCCCAGCAGCAAGCCCCACACGCCCCACAGCCAGCCCCAGAACAGCAGGCTGACAAACACCGCCGCCGCGTTCATGCGGGCGAAGCGGCCGGTCATCCAGGTCGCCACCACCGTGCCGATCAGGGTGGCGATGGCCAGCGCCGCGCCCATCACCAGCAGGCTCATTTGCAGGGACTCGAATTGCAGGAAGGCCACCAGGCCGGTGGCCAGCATGATCAGCAGCGGGCCGAAATAAGGCATCAGGTGCAGCAGGCCGGCCACGATGGCCCAGGCGCCGGCATTCTCCAGCCCGACCCAGCGCAGCGCCACCCACATCAGCAGCGCCAGCGCGGCATTGGTCACCAGCAGCATCAGCATGTACTTCTGGATCGAGCTGTTGATGTCTTCCAGTATATGCACCGTGATGCGCTTCTTGGTCAGCGACGGCCCGGTCAGCTTGACCAGCTTGCGCTTGAAGGTGTCGCCCGACAGCAGCAGGAAGAACACCAGAAAGATCACCATCGCCGCCTGGCTGAGAAAGCCCATCACGCCCATCGAGCCGGCCCAGATCCAGTTCATCACCGGAAACGCTTCCGTGGACGCCGGCGGCGCGGCACGCCGGGCGGCGCGCTTTTCCTGGGCGCCGGCGGTGGCTTGCTGCAGCTCGGCCGCCACGTCCTGGATGCGCTGGATGGCGCTGGGGCCGCCGCTGTGCAGGCGCGCCGAGAGCAGGCGCGACAGCTTGTGGCCGGCGCTCGGCAATTCGTCGACGATGGATTGGAATTCGCCCTGCACCTTGTCGATCACCAGCGCCGAACCGCCAAGCATGGCGGCCGTCACCAGCGTGGTGCCGACCAGGCGCGGGATGCGCAGACGCTCCAGCCAGCACACCAGCGGGCTCAGCGTGTAAGTGATGAGAATGCCCAGCACCAGCGGCACCAGGAAATCGCGCGACCATTGCAGCGCATACAGGAAAGCCACCGTGGCGATCACACTGAGCGCCAGACCGCGCGCGTGCACAGGCGGCGGGAGGCGAGGAACGTCATGGTCCTCTGCGGGCTGATTCACGATGGTTCACCAGGGTGGCCGGCGCGGCGGCGCGCGCCGGCGCAAGGGCTTACTTGACGTGGATATCGTTCTTCACGGCAGTCACGCCTTTCACGCCACGGGCGATCTCGCCGGCCTTGGCGATGTCTTCCGGCTGGGCGACAAAGCCGCTCAGCTGCACCGTGCCCTTGAAGGTTTCAACATTGATCTCGGTCGATTTCAGGGAAGGCTCATTGAAGATGCTGGCCTTGACCTTGGTGGTGATGACGGAATCGTCGACATACTCGCCCGTGCCCTCCTTGGTGGTGGTCGGTGCGCAGCCGGTCGCGGCGCCCAGCAGCGTGACGGTGAACAGGGCAGTGGCGATTTTATGTGCGATTTTCATGGCGATTCTCCTTAAGTGGGAACAATGAGTTTTGTCAGCCAGCGGCCGATATCGCCATTAAACGCCGCATCGCTGAGTGTCTCTGTTCGGTAGCGTACAAAAATCGCTACGCGCCGCGCGTGCGTAAGCGCACAGACCCTGCCGCGCGCCCTGTCTATGCTGGCAGCATACTTTTCCGGGAGGACAATATGAAACGCTCAACCACGTTTGCCGCCGCGCTGCTGGCCGGCGTTGCCGTATTGAGCGGCTGCGCCAGCGACAACCGCCAGCCGCAACAGATCGGCTATATCAACAACGATGCGGCCACTTACGGCACCATCGATTCCATCCAGGTCGTGCAGGCGCACGGCAGTTCCGGCGTGGGTGCCGTCACGGGCGGCCTGATCGGCGGCCTGCTGGGCAACCAGGTCGGCTCCGGCAGCGGCCGCACGGCGGCCACCGTGGCCGGCGCGGTCGGCGGCGCGGTGGTCGGCAACAATGTCGAGAACAACCGCAACGCCGGCAAGCAGGAATACCAGATCAGCGTGCGCATGGATAACGGCGACTACCGCATCGTCCAGCAGGACAGCGTGTACGACCTGCGCGTGGGCAACCGGGTGCGCCTGATCGACGGCCGCCTGTACCGTTACTAACTTACTGACTGACACATTGACACAAGGAGCTTGCCATGGGCACCATTATTCTGATTATCCTGGTGTTGGCCCTGATCGGCGCGCTGCCGACCTGGCCGCACAGCCGCAACTGGGGTTATGCACCCAGCGGCATCACCGCCCTGATCGTGGTCATACTGCTGATTATGCTGCTCACCGGCAGGCTATAACAACAAGGAGAACATCATGCTTCGTCACATCGTCACCGGCGTGATGATGGCCTGCGCGGCGCTGGGCGCGGCGCAGGCGCAGGACACCACGCCCCCGCAAAACGCCCAGCTGCAGCACCAGGAAATCGCCAAAGGCGAGCCGGCGCGCTGGTCCCAGCCCGACACCACCCGGGCGCAACAGGTCCACACGCTGCGCAAGGAAATCGCCGCGGCGCTGGCCGAGGCCAGACAGGCTTGCCGCAAGGGCCCGACCGAAGAACGCAGCGCCTGTCTGAAAGAGGCGCAAGCCACCTATCAGCGCGATATGGCCAATGTGCCGCAACTGCTGGCGCAAAGCCACTGACCCAAAACAAAAGGGCCGCGGATGCGGCCCTTTTCATGCCTGCGGCGGCGAGGTGCGCCGCCACAGCCACGCCACGCCGGCGCCGGCCAGCACCGCCACCGCCAACGCCGGTTTGACCAGCCGCTTGCGCGCGATGTAGGAACCGATGGTCAGCGCATACGGCATCAGCGACTTGAAGTTGACGCCGCTCAGGCCGCCCGGCTGCAGCAAGCCGCCCAGGCGCGCCTGCGCCATGCCGATCGCATGGTCGACCGCCCCATGCAGCAAGGCATCGGGCTGCAATGCCTGCCCGGTCAGCGCTTTCGCGTGCACCACCTTGATCCGCAGCAGCTCGCCTTCGCGGATCAGCTTTTGCTTCTCGGCCGCCAGCGCGGCCGCTTCCTCCAGCTTGCTCATGGTGACTCCTTACAGCAGCATGTCGCGGTCGGACCGCAATTCCGCCATGGTGGCCGGCAAGGTCAGCTTGCCGCTGAGGATCAGCGCGCGCGCGTACAGGATCAGGCCGATGGCGACCAGCAGGAACACGCCGGTGATGATGGGCAGGATCACCCAGCCGATGGCGGCCCATGCCAGGTAGACGATGGTGACCGAGGCGTAAATCAGCGCAAAGCCGCCCAGCAGCACGGCCAGCGCAAACACCACGACCAGTTTGAGCAAATGGTTGCGGACTTCCGCCAGCTCCAGCGCGGCCAGTTCCAGCCGGTTGAGCAGCAAGGCGATCGCGTTGCGGGTCACCAGACCCAGCGACGCGATCAGGCCCGGCGGGCGATTGGCTTCGTCATGCGCCACGGTAGCTTACTTGCGGCCGATGATCACGCCAATCAGCAGGCCGATGCCGGCCGCCGCCGCGATCGAGCGCCATGGGTTTTCCTTGACGTACTCGTCGGCCTGCTTGGCCGCCTCCTTGGTGGCGGCCACGGCGCTGACCTGGGCTTCGTGGGCCTTGGCTAGCGCGGTGTCCAGCGCGCGCATGCCGCGGCCGCGCAGCTCTTCGGCCTTTTCACCGGTCAGGGCGGTGGCGGCGGTGAACAATGCCTGGGCATCTTTAACCAGAGTTTTCACGTCGTTATTCACGGTACTGATGTTTTGTTCCAGCATGATGAGGCTCCTGTTGTGGTTGTAGATGTGAAAACTGTACAGCAAATGCGGTCACGCCGCCCTAACCGTGCGCGTCAAGCAGATCACGCATATCGTCCGCGTGTTCTTCTTCCACCGCCATGATCTTGATCAAAAGTTGGCGCGTGGTCGGGTCGCTGTCGCCGATGCGGGCGATCATTTGCCGGTACGATTCGATGGCCACCCGCTCCGCGATCAGATTGGCCCGCACCATCGATTGTACGTCTTCTGACGCATCATACTCGGCATGGCTGCGTGCGAGCAATGTTGCCGGATTGAAATCAGGATCGCCGTTGAGCTGGACGATGCGTTCGGCCAGCCAGTCGGCATGTTCCTGCTCCTCCTGCGCATGTTGCAAAAACTCGGCCTTGATGCCGGCGTTTTCGCGCCCGGTCACCGTGTAGTAGTGGCGCTTGTAGCGCATGATGCACACCAGCTCGGTGGCCAGCGCATCGTTGAGCATCTTGAGCACCGCCTGGCGGTCGCCCTGATAGCCGGCCGTGACCGGGCCATCCTGCAGGTTGCGGGCGGCCGTGCGGATGGCTTCGACATCGATGCCGCTTGGGTTGGATTCAGCCATGACTTCTCCTTTGAAAAATTAGCGTCGGTTGGCGATCGGCGCGCCATTCTGCGACAGCACGATTTCCACCCGGCGGTTCAGCTGGCGGCTGCCGGCATCGGCATTGCTGGCCACCGGATAGGCTTCGCCATAGCCGCGGGTGGCGATCTTGCCCGGCGGGACGCCCAGGCCGATCAGCGCGTTGCGCACCGATTCCGCGCGCCGCTGCGACAGCTCCAGATTGTGCGAGGCGGTGCCGGTGCTGTCGGTAAACCCTTCGACCAGCACCACGCTCTGCGGTTCCTGCATCAGCACGTCCGCCACCTTTTGCGCGGTGCGCATGCCTTCGGCGCTCAGTTCGGCGCGGTCGACATTGAACAGCACATCGCTCAGGGTAATGACGATACCGCGCTCGGTTTGCTTGGCTTGCAGGTCGGCCAGCTGCTGTTGCAGGGCGGCGTTTTTGGCGGCCTCGTCGCGCGCGGAATTGGCGGCGGCGTCGGCCTGGGCGCGGGCGGCGTCGGCATCGGCCTTGGCGCGGTCGGCGTTCATGCGCGCCTGCTCGGCTTCGGCCGTGCGCGCCTGCAGGCGGATCTCGTCGCGCTGGCGGGCGGCGTTGGCCACATCGTTCTCAGCCTGCTTGGCGCGCGCCGCTTCCTGCGCGGTGGCGATCTTCTGCTTGGCGATATAGGCCAGCTTGTCGATCTCGTTCAGGCTTTCCTTTTTGGCGGCCGCCGTATTGGCGCGGTCCAGCGCATCGGACGCGGCCTTGAATTCCAGCGGCGCGTTGGCCGCCACCGATGGATTGTTTTGCGCGGCAATGAAATCGCTGCGCGCCTGATCGAGCTGGCTGGTGGTGGTTGGCGTGGTGCTGCAGGCGGCAAACATCACGGACACGGCAAACGCCGTCGGCAACAGGACGAGTTTTTTCATGGTGGCCTCCCTGGCTTATTGTTGACTGGTGGCGTTGGCGCGCTGCAGTTCCTCGCGCAGCAGACGGATGTTTTGCTGCAGTTCATCGGCAGCCGTGCTGGCCTTGGCCGAATTGGCCTTGCTCTGCGCCAGCTGGGCATCGGCTTGCGCTTGCGTGGCCAGGTCTTGCGCCGACTTGTAATCCCTGGCGGCCAGCGCCTGGTTGGCGCGCATCAGTTTGTCGCGCGCCGACTGCATTTCGGCCGGCGCCAGATCGGCGGCGCCGGCGCTGGTGGCGGCGCTCACCGCTTCGCGCGACGCCGCCACATCGGCGACGGCCGGCGTTTTATTGCTGGCGCAGCCTCCCAGGCTCACCAGCACGGCCATGCCAAACAGCATTTGCCATTGGGTATTCAGGTTCATCATTATTGTTCTCCTCAAATGTGTGGGATAGCCGCAGTTATATGCCCACGGCCGTCGAGCATCAGTACGGTGACGCACAAAAACGGAATGTGTACAATGATGCAATGTCTGTTTCCCTGTCTCCCCGCTCCCGTATCGTCCTTGCCGCCGCCGGCCTGGTGCTGGCCGTGCCGGCGGCCGCCCTCGTCGTGCTTGCCAACTACGATTGGAACCAGGCGCGGCCCTGGCTCAACGACAAGATCAGCGCCGCCATCGACCGCCCGTTCGCCATCCGCGGCGGCGTGACGCTGGCGTGGCGCCAGCCAGGCCGCTGGCTGCCGCAGCCGCATCTGGTGGCGAAAGACGTCCACGTCGGCAATCCGCGCGGCATGCAGGCGCCGGCCGAGATGGTCAGCGTGGGCCAGTTCGCGTTTGCCATCGAACTGCTGCCGCTGCTGCGCCAGCGCATCCAGATACCCGAGCTGCGCTTCGACAATCCGGCCCTGCTGCTGCAGCGCGACGCCGACGGCAAGAACAACTGGACCTTCAAGCGCGACGACAAACCCTCGCCCTGGGTGCTGGACGTGCAGCGCGTGGTGTTTTCCAAAGGCACGGTGCGCTATATCGACGCCATGACCCACGTCGACGCCAGCGCCAGCGTCGACACCATCAATGACGGGCGCTACGGCGTGGCCTGGCAGCTGCACGGCAAGTGGAACCGGCAGGACGTGAACGGCAGCGGCAAGGCCGGCGCCGTGCTGTCGCTGCAGCAGCAGACCGCGCCCTTCCCGCTGGCGGCCAGCCTCGACGTCGGCGGCACCAGCATCAGCTTTGAAGGCACGCTGACCAAGCCGGCCGCGCTGGCGGCGCTGGACATGCGGCTCAAGCTGTCCGGCCGCAGCATGGCGCGCCTGTACGGCCTGACCGGCGTGGTGCTGCCGGAAACGCCGCCGTTCGCCACCGAGGGCCATCTCACCGGCAGCCTGGGCGCCAACGCCAGCCGCTGGACCTACGACCAGTTCACCGGCAAGGTCGGGCACAGCGATATCGGCGGCAGGCTGGAATTCAAGACCGGCGCGCCGCGCCCGCTGTTGAGCGGCAGCGTGCGATCGAAGCTGCTGCAAGTGTCCGATCTCGGCCCGCTGATCGGCGCCGACTCCAGGGCCAGCAAGGAGGCGCGCGGCGCCGAGACTGTCCAGCCGGGCAACAAGGTGCTGCCGGTGGAAACCTTCCGCACCGAGCGCTGGACCGCCATCGATGCCGACGTCAACTTCAAGGCCGCGCAAATCACCCGCGATAAAGACCTGCCGATCCACAACCTCGACACGCAGATCCACATGAAGGACGGCGTATTGTCGCTGACGCCGCTGGACTTCGACATCGCCGGCGGCCGCTTCACCTCCACCGTCATGCTGGACGGCAGCGGCAAGACCAATCCCCAGGCCATCCGCGCCGAACTGAAGGCTGGCGCGCGCCATCTGCAGCTCAAGCAACTGTTCCCCGCCATCGACGGCATGCAGGCCACCGTCGGCGAAATCAATGCCGACGTGGCGCTGTCGGCCTCCGGCAACTCGGTGGCCAGCCTGCTGGGTTCCTCCAACGGCGAGCTGAAAGGCGTGGTCAACCAGGGCAGCGTCAGCAAGCTGATGCTGGAAGCCATGGGCCTGAACATCGGCAGCGTGGTGCTGACCAAGATGGCGGGCGACAAGCAGGTCAGGCTCAACTGCATGGTGACCGACTTTGCCGTCACCAATGGCCTGATGAAGTCGCGCCTGTTCGTGGCCGACACCGCCGACGCCCGCATCGACATCGGCGGCAGCGTCAACCTCGCCAATGAAAAGCTGGACCTGACCTTGCGCCCGGACGCCAAAAGCATGCGGGTGATTTCGCTACGCGCGCCGATCTACGTGCGCGGCAGCTTCAAACAGCCCGACATCAGCATCGACAAAGGCACGCTGGCCTTGCGCGCCGGCGGCGCGCTGGCGCTGGCGGTGGTGGCGCCGGTGGCGGCGATCGTGCCGCTGGTCAGCACCGGCCCCGGTGAAACGGCCGAGTGCAAAGCCCTGATCGCGCAGATCGGCAACAAGGCCAGCGCCCCGCCGCCGCGCTGATTGGCGCCCTGTGTGCGATGACGAACGGAAGCGTGCTGCCGCTGGCCGTAAGCTGTAAGCGTCCACCAACAGGAGACCCATCATGAACAACATCAAGCGTATCGCAGCAAGCGCCGCCGTGCTGGCGGCCACCCTCGGCCTGAGCGCCTGCGCCAATATGTCGGCGCAAGATAAAAACACCGCGATCGGTGCCGGCGTTGGCGCCGTGGCCGGTTCGGTACTGACCGGCGGCAGCTCGGTTGGCACGGTCGGCGGCGCCGCCGTCGGCGGCGTGATCGGCAATCAAGTGCAGAAACCGCCGCGTTAACTTGCGGCACGCGGGAAACCCGCACACCGATGCGGCCAGGGTCTGACCTCGTACTGGGTCAGGCCCTTTCGTTTGGGGTTTCATTTTTCCTTGAACAGATCGTAGCAATGGCAGGAAACAGCCTCCAGCCCGGCGGCGTCCAGGATTTCGATATTGCCGCGGCTATAGGTGATCAGCTTCTGCTGCAGCAGCGCGCTGGCCGCCTTGGTGACGCCCACGCGCCGCACGCCCAGCGCGTGGGCCAGGAATTCGTGGGTCAGATGGAATTTATCGGACTGCAAACGGTCGCGCGTGATCAGCAGCGAGCGCGCCAGCCGCGCCTCCAGCACATGAAAACGGCTGCACACGGCAATCTGAATCGCCTGCGCCAGCAAGGTATCGGTATAACGATGCAGCAGGCGCTGCAGGGATTCGATGCGATAAAACTCGCTGACGAAATCCGTCGCCGCCATGCGGTACACCCGCCCCGAGCGCTGCACCACCGCCCTGACCTGTGCCGTGCCATTGCCCAGCACCACCGACGCACCCAGCATGCCCTCGCGTCCCAGCGAGCCGACTTCCAGCGTCATGCGGCCGTCGGTCACGCCCAGCAGCGAGATCAGGCAATCGATAGGGAAGTAGACATAGCGTAGCGTCTGCCCCGGTTCGCACAACACCTCGCCATTTTCCACGCGCACCACCTCGCATTGCTCGGCAAGCTGGAACTGGTCGTCGTCCGGCAAGCTGGCCAGCAAGCGGTTGTTCGCCAGCCTGGCCTGCGCGCGGTCTTCGTCGGCGGAATGGGCGGGTGTAGTGTGCATGGAAACAGATTAAAGGCAATTATTTGCACTGTATGTACGGTGACGCACGGAAGGAAGAGATGTCCTTGAGGAAAATACAGGCCTCTGCTAAACCTACAAAAAACAAAGGACACATCTCATGGATACCCAAAACAAACCAGGCACCCACCCGATCATGGTCATCGCCGCCGTGGCGGTGGTGCTCTTCTGCGGCGTCGGCAGCGCCGCCATCCTGGGCTGGCTGCCGACCTCCCACGCCACCGTGCCGGAAAAAGTCAGCGCCATGCCGCCGGCACCGGAACAGGCGCCCAAGGCGGCTTATCCCGACGCGCCGCCGCAATCGCTGGCCCAGCAGGACCGCGGCCAGGCGCAGGAACAGGAAGCACGCCAGGCGCCGTGCACCAATTGCGGCGTGGTGGAATCGGTGCGCGCCATTGAACATCGTCCGAAAGGCAGCGGCGTCGGCGCGGTGGGCGGCGCGGTGCTGGGCGGCCTGCTGGGCAACCAGGTGGGCAGCGGTCACGGCCGTCAACTGGCCACGGTGGCCGGCGCGGTCGGCGGCGCCGTGGCCGGCAACCAGATCGAAGGCAATATGAAAACCACCCACACCTGGGATGTGGTGGTGCGCATGGATAACGGCACCAAACGCACCTTCCACAACAGCCAGCAGCCAGCGTGGCGTTCGGGCGACTCGGTGCGCGTGGTCAACGGCCAGCTGCGCTCGATGGACTAAGGCGCAAAGTACGGCACCGTACAGAATCCGGCGCGATGCGTGCCGATAATGGATCCAACACAACCCGAGGAGATAATCATGCTTTACACCATCGCTGTCGTTCTGCTCATCCTGTGGCTGCTGGGCCTGGTAACGTCGTACACCATCGGCGGTTTCATCCACATCCTGCTGGTGGTTGCCATCATCATGGTGCTGCTGCGCCTGATTAGCGGGCGCGGCGTGTAGCCATCTCCGCTATCGGTCACAACGGCGCCGCGGGCGCCGTTTTCGTTTATGCTAGTCGTTTTCGGGAGGACTTATGAAACGCTACCTGCTCATCCTGGCAATATTGGCGGCCGCCCAGGCCAGCGCGCAAACCATCAAGCCCGGCCTGTGGGAAATGCAGAGCAAGGTCAAGACCGGCAATGCCCAGACCGACCAGGCCATGAGCGCCGCGCTGGCCCAGCTATCGGCCATGCCGCCCGAGCAGCGCGCCAAAATCGAAGCCATGATGGCGCAGAACGGCGTCTCCATGCCCAAGGCCGGCAGCGACGGCGCCATCACCATCAGCGCCTGCGTCACGCCGGAGATGGCCGCGCGCAAGGAGCTGCCGCTCAATCAGAAAGGCAGGTGCACCTCGAAACAGGAACCGGTGGCGGGCGGGATGAACGTCTCCTTCACCTGCACCGATCCGGCCTCCAGCGGCAACGGCCAGATCCGCTTCAACGGCGACACCGCCTACACCATGACCATGAACGTCACCAACAACAGCGGCACCGGCCCGCAACAGGCGACCGTCGAATCGACCGGGCGCTGGCTGAGCGCCAGCTGCCCCGCCAAGCCCCAATAAATCAGGAAGCAAGTCAGAAAGCGTGCTTGAAGCCGATGTTGATGGCGCGGTCGTTGCCGCCGCCGGTCAGGCCGGCACGGTTGCGGATGGTGGCGAAGGTCGCGTACACATTGGTACGGCGCGAGAAGGCATAACTGGCGCCAAGCGCGAACTGGTTGGCGTCGCGATCGGCCAGGCCGCGGTCGTCGCGGTGGATGTAGGAAGCGAGGAAAGTCGTGGCGCCGCGCGGCACCGCCACGCCGACCAGCACATCGCGGCTATCGGTCAGCGGATCGCGCCGTCCCAGGGCGCCGTACAGATTGTTCTGGTCCCACAGCAGGCTGTTATCCCCCTTGCTGAGGCCGTAAGCCGCGTAGCCGATAAAGCGGCCGAAATCGACATTGGCCGCCACCAGCGTGTTGCGTGCCGACTGATCGACCGGCGGCGTGGTGCCGGTCGCATCCAGCAGGTTTTCCTTGCGTTGATGGGTGATGCTGATGCTGGCCCGGCCGCGCTCGTAACCGATGGTGGCGCCGTAAGCGCGGTTGACCCAGTTATTGAACGGCGCCTCGCCCACGCTGTAAGTCATTGATCCCATCAGGCCGCTGCGCGAGCGCGGCGACTTGAACTGGATGGTGCTGTCGTAACGCTTAAGCGCACCGATTTGCGTGTCGTCCGTCAGCTGATATTGGCGCCCCAGCGTGCCCAGCCCGAGCGGCCCGTCGATGCCGTCCAGCGTGCGCCGGTCGTAGATCTGGCTGTCCGGTGCATTCGGCTCCAGCGCACGATACACCTCGCTCTGCGCCGTCGCGGCCAGAGGTGCAAGCAGGACAATGGAGGCGAGGATGGTTTTCATGATGGTGTCAGTGTAGGATGCCGGCCGGCCCGCCTCTGTGCGCGCGATCACGCTGCCCGCGAAAAATCTATGTTCGCTAGCGTACATACAAGCGCGCTCGTTATCCCTATACTGTGGCGATGCTAGAAATCCTTGAAAAAATCAACGCGGACAGCAGCGATATCGGCCACATGATCGCGCTGTTCGATACGCTCCGCCCCCAGCGCGCCACCGATGGCGCCCGGGCTACCGCCAATGTACGCACCCTGTGTCAGCTGTTGAAAGGCAATCCGGCCCACGCCGTGGCGCTGCGCAGCTATGCCCGCAACCTGATAACGGCGCGCCGCCACGCCAGCCTGTACACCGAGATCGGCGTGCTGTCGAACGACGGTTTTTTTTCCGAGCTGCGCACCCGCATCGCCTACCGCATCCTGCCGCCGGCGCTGGGCAACGATTACCTGAGCGAGGCGCTGGACCAGATCGTCTACAAGCGCAACGATTACATCTGGATGGCGGCCGTGCCGGCCGAGGACTGGCTGGCGCTGTGCGACGTGGTGTGCAACGCCGAACAGCGCGCCGATGCGCCGCGCGGTGACAACATCATGCTGCCCGGTTTGCTGGACGCCATCCGCACCCTGTCCTACCGCGTGTGCGCCATCGGCCTGGAGCCGCGCCTGACCAATTTCCACACCGAGATGGAAACCTACGAATCGCCCTTCATGGTGCAGAACTTCGAGGTCAACGCCTGGCTCGACGCCTGGCAGAGCAAGCTGGCCGGCGAAGAGGTCCAGCTGGAAGACAGCCGCCACCTGCTGGTGATGCTGGACCAGTGCGACACCGTCATCGGCAAGATCCGCAAGAAAGCGCTGAGCCAGGGCACCAGCATCGCCCTCACCTACCTCTTGGTCTCGCTGACGCAAAGCCTGGACCGCATGCGCAAGCTGCTGTTGCTGGTCGACCGCGAACAAGACACCGACCGCCGCGCCGCCGCCGTTGCGCTCAGCCTGGAACTGGTGGAAGCGCACAACAACAAATACATGGTGAGCGACCTGCTGCGCGATAACGTCAACCTGCTGGCCCGCAACGTCACCGAAAACGCCAGCCATACCGGCGAGCACTACGTGGCCGACAGCCGCAGCCAGCTGACCGCCATGTTCGCATCCTCGGCTGGCGCCGGGCTGGTGATTGGCTTCATGGCGCTGTTCAAGATTCTGATGTCTTACCTGCGCGCCGCGCCGCTGGTGGAAGCCTTCCTGTTCAGCATGAACTACTCGCTGGGCTTCATGTTCATCCACCTGCTGCACTTCACGGTGGCGACCAAGCAGCCGGCCATGACCGCCTCGCGCATCGCCGCCGGGCTGCATTCCAGGGACGGCCGCAACATCGACATTGAAAGCATGGCCGAACTGTGCAACAAAGTGATCCGCACCCAGAACATGGCGGTGCTGGGCAACCTGGCGGTGGCGATTCCGACCGCCTACGCCATCGCCATGGCGTGGCCGCTGCTGACCGGCCATCACCTCGTGACGCCGGACAAGGCCATGCACCTGCTGCACGATATCGATCCCATCCATGGGCCGACGCTGATCTATGCGGCCATTGCCGGCGTCTGCCTGTTCGTGGCCGGCCTGATCTCGGGCTACTACGACAACAAGGCGCTGTACACGCGCTGGGCGCAGCGCATCTCGCAACTGCGCGGCCTGGGCCGGCTGCTGGGTCAGGAACGGCTGGACCGCCTGGGCGTCTATCTGGAAAACAATCTCGGCGGGCTGATGGGGAACTTCTTCTTCGGCATCATGCTGGGCGCCATGCCCTTCCTTGGCTTCGTGCTGGGCATACCGCTGGACATCCGTCATGTGACCTTCTCCTCCGCCAACTTTGCGACAGCAATTGTTGGACTCGATCACAATGTCAGCTGGGAACTGGTTGTGACCTCGGTGGCAGGTTTCCTTGCCATCGGGACAGTCAACCTGCTGGTCAGCTTTGGCCTTGCTCTGTGGGTGGCGCTGCGTTCGCGCAACGTGCACTTCAAGCACGGCTGGCAACTGCTCAAGGCGCTGGGCCGCCGGTTCCGGCAAGGGCCGATCGCGTTCTTCTTCGGCGCCGAGGACCAACTCATTGAAAAGGCCGAAAGATGAAACTGATGCGCATGCGTGTTTGGCTGCCCCTGATGCTGATGTGCTGGGGCTTGCTGGGCGCATGTGCTTCCCTGCCGAACGTGACCGCGCTCGGCGACAAGCTGGAACCGTCCGGCACGCCCACCGTCAAAGGGCCGAACGGCGAACTGAGCGACGCGCGCACCAGGGCCCTGCTGGCCAAGCGCTGGTCGAAGGGCACGCTGGACCTGCAGCAGCAGGCGGCGCTGGAAGAAGCGGCCACCGGCGTGCCGCTCATCGCCGGCAACAAATGCACGCTGTTGTTCGACGGGCCGCAGACCATGTCGGAAATGCTGAAAGCCATCGCCGCGGCGCGCAACCACATCAACCTTGAAACCTACATCTTCGACCAGGACGAGCTCGGCCTCAAGTTTGCCGATGCGCTGATCGAAAAGCAGCAGCAAGGGGTGACCGTCAATATCTTGTACGACAGCGTCGGCACCATCGGCGTGCCGGCCGAATTCTTCGCGCGCATGCGCAAGGCCGGCATTCACCTGATCGAATTCAATCCGGTCAACCCTGCCAAGGTCAGCGGCGAAGGCTGGAAAATCAACAACCGCGACCATCGCAAGGTGCTGATCGTGGACGGCAAGGTGGCGTTCACCGGCGGCATCAACATCAGCGCGACCTACGCCAAGAGCTCGCTGTTCCGTTCCGCCTCCAAGCCCACCGATAAATCGCAGGTGGGCTGGCGCGATACGCACATCAAGGTGGAAGGGCCGGCGGTGCAAACCTTCCAGTGGCTGTTCGTGCGCCAGTGGGCTTCGCAGGACAAGGACGACCTGCCGGAAGCCGATTACTTCCCCAAGCCGGTGATCGCCGGCGACAAGGTGGTGCGCGTGCTGGGCAGCGAGCCGGGTGGGCACTTTGAAATCTACAAAGCCTATGCGCTGGCGATACAGGAAGCGAAGAAATCCATCCACATCACCTCGGCCTACTTCGTGCCGGACCGGCAGACGGTGGACGCGCTGATCGCGGCGGCGCGGCGCGGCGTGGACGTCAGGATCGTGCTGCCGGGCGTATCGGACAGCGGGCTGGTGTTCTACGCCGGCCATGCCTTCTATGACGACCTGCTGTCGGCCGGGGTGAAAATCTACCAGCTCAAGCTGGCCGTGCTGCATGCCAAGACCGCCGTGATCGACGGCGCGTGGTCGACGGTCGGCTCGACCAACATCGACACCCGCAGCTTCCTGCACAACAGCGAGCTGAATGTGATTGTCATGGGCGAAGCATTCGGCGTGGAGATGGAAAAAGCCTTCCAGGAAGACATCAAAGACTCCAACCTCATCACCCTGGAACAATGGCGCGACCGGCCGTTCGTGAACCGCATGAAAGAATGGGCCGCCCGCTTCATGAACTACTGGCTTTAAATTCGGGGTCAGAGCCGACAATCGGATATTTCGCGCGCGAAATGTCCGATTGTCGGCTCTGACCCCGAATTCAGGCCTCGGCCGCCAGCGACCACACGTCGCCGCTGCGCCGGAAACATTCAGTGTGCACTGACTCGAAACTGGCCGTTCCTTCGATCCAGCTGTAACGCTCCACCTGCACATCATCCGGCGCCACGCGCAGCACATTGAAGGAATTGGATTCTCCCCGTCCGCGCGTGGACGTGGCCGTGCCAGCCTGCACCACCAGCGCCGCATAGCCGCTGATCTTGTAGCGATGCGCGCTATTGCCCGCATGGCTGGCATGCACATGCCCGGCCAGCAGCAGGTCGACACCGCACTCGGCAAACGCCTGCATCGCCAGCGGCGCGCGGTCGACCAGATCGTCCTTGTCAAAATGCTCCGGCAAATCGAAGGGATGGTGGGTGACGATGATGCGCGTATGATCCGGCCCCGCCGCCTGCATGCGCTGCCGCATCTGCGCCAGCTGCTCTTTGTTGACGCGGCCATCCTTGAATGTCAGCGAACGCGCGGTATTGATGCCGAGGACGGCGATTTCCTCGTCCACATATTCCGGCGCCAGATCGAGCGTGACGTAGCGCGTGTATTTGCGCAGCGGCGTCAGGAAGCGGCTGGCGACGTTGTACAGCGGGATATCGTGATTGCCCGGCACCACAATCTGCGGCCCCGGCAAGGTATCCAGCCAGGCGCGCGCGGCCTTGAATTCCTCGGTTTTGGCGCGCTGGGTCAGGTCGCCCGACACTACCACCACGTCCGGCGCCAGCCGGTTCACCAGTTCCTGCAACGGCCGCAGCAGGTCCGGATCGACACGGCCGAAATGCAGATCGGATAAATGGACAATGGTGCGCATGTTCCCTCCCGGGCACTAGGCGGCCGGCACAATCACCGTCAGTGCCGCCGCCCTTGAACGATAGCACAACGGCGGATTCATCAGCGTAACCTCGCCGTCGGTCGCCACCCGTAGCCGCTGGTGGCGCGTTTCAATGATCAGCGACTGCGAAGACAGCACATCGAAGTCGCGCGCTTCCTGCAGCTTGCCGAACAGCGCGTGCACGGCATAGCGCAGCAAGCCCAGCCGCGTTGGCTTCTGCGCCACGTACAGGCAAAGCTTGCCCGTGTCCAGCCGCTCGCGCGCGCCCAGCGTCAGGCCTTGCAGGTATTCGTTATTGCCGATGAAGACGAAGGGCGTGCGCCGCAAGTGTTCTTCGCCATTGATCCTGAGCCGCACGCTGAGGAAGGGAAAGCGCCGCAGCGCATCCAGCAGCGCCCGGCCGAAGGCCGGCCATTTGCCGCGGCCAAGGTGGCGCTGCTGCGCCTCGCGGTCGCGCACGATGTCCGGGTAGATGCCCAAGCTGGAGTTATTCAGGAAGATGCGGCCGTTGACCTCGCCCACGTCCACGCGGACGGCCGTACCGTGCACCGCGTTGGCGACCGCCTGGTCCAGATCCAGCGGGATCTTCAAATCCTTGGCGAAGTGATTCAGCGTGCCTAGCGGCAGCACTGCCAGCCGCGTCTCCGTGCCGGCCAGCACCGAGGCCACCGCATTGATGGTGCCGTCGCCGCCGCCCGCCACCACCGTAGGCGCCCCCTCGGTCACGGCGCGTTCTGCGCGGGTGATCATCTCCTCCCCGCTTTTCGCCAGCGTGATATCGGCATCCACGCCCTGCGCGCGGAACTTCTCGGCCAGCGCGGCGGTCCAGCCGCCGCAGTAGCCCAGCCCCGCACCCGCATTGACAATGACGACGATATGATTCATACGGTTTAGTTGGTTTTTGCTTCGCGCCGGCGGCGCAGCGTGGAAATCGCGGTGATGCAGACCGCCAGCCAGGCCACGCTGCCAGCCATGGCGCCCAGCACATCGCTGACATAGTGTGCACCCAGATAGACGCGGCTGAACGCCACCAACGATACCATCGTCAGGCACAGCACCACCGTTCCCAAGCGCACACTCCACGCCGGCCGCGCGATCACCAGGTAGCTGACCAGCAAACCATAGAAACAAGTGGCCGCCGTGGTGTGCCCGCTGGGGAAGCTATAGGTCGCCAGCGTGACCAGCGGCTCGTCGAACGCCGGCCGCGTGCGCTGGAACAGGTGCTTGAGCGCCACGTTCAGCACCATCCCGCCCGGCACCGCGAACACCAGCGCCAGCAGCCAGTAGCGCGCCTGCGCCCGCCACAAATACAGCGCAAAGGCGCCGCACAGCAGCACCACGCCGGCCACCGAGTGCAGCGCAGAGATGCCCAGCATCACACTGGTGAGCGGCTCAAACGCATGGGCATTGAACCAATGCGCCACCTGCACGTCCAGGACGGTGATGGCCGCCTGCCCCATCACCGCCTCGGCCAGTTCATGAAAAACGTAGCCGGAAACCAGCAGCAAAGCCATGCCGACGGTCAGGTGCAGGCCGAATTCGCCGCCCGGAGACAGCCTTGCCTCCACGAAATTAAGCAATTTACTAATCATCGGCCCTCCCAGCCTGCGCGCCGAATAATCTTGGCGCAAAAACCACGAAACAACGAATTTACTGTTTATTTGCACAGTACCTGTTTATTCATACAGTAGTTATGCTATTCTGAACTCCTCGATCAACACATCACCAACAAAAAGGAATTCACATGAGCACTTTGAACAGCAGCTATGGTTCCCGCTTCGGTCTGGAATACCTGCCTACCTCTTTCATGGTTCGCATGGGCAAACGCGAAATGATGGTGTGCCGTGACTTCCGCAAGCGTTTCTACGCAGTCAACCCGATCATGGAATGCGACACCGGTGTCCAGGCCGGCCACCTGGAAGTGTTGCTGTTCCGCCGCTGGTTGCTGATCCTGTCGAAATCGAAGGCTCACTAATGGTTGCCGGTGCCAGTTGCCCTACCCAGTCGCATGACAGGCCGGCCAATGCCGCCGCCTCGCTAGCGCTCCTCACCTGGGTGTGGCAACTGGCGAGCCGACATCCGTCTCCGGATGCGCCTCGTACCACAGCGTTACAAACAGCACCATCACCACCGGACCGATAAACAGTCCGACCAGGCCCAGCGTTTCTACGCCGCCGAGTATGCCGAACAGTACGGCCAGGAAGGGCAGCCGCGTGGCATTGCCTATGATGCCTGGCCGTACGAAGTGATCCGCCACGAACAGCACCACGCCGCCCCAGGCTGCCACGGCAATTGCCGCCGGCACGGCGCCGTTGAAGGCCAGCACGCCGGCCGCGCCGAGGAAGGCCAGCGGCGCGCCGAAAGGAATAATCGCCAGGATGCCGGTCGCGGCCGCCCACAGCGCCGCCGACGACAGCCCCGCCAGCGCGTAACCGATGCCGATCAACACGCCTTCCGCCAATCCCACCAGCACCAGTCCGTTGACGGTGGCGCGGATGGCGGTCGGGATTTTTTCGGCATAGTGCTGCCAGCGTTCCGGGCTGAACCAATGGCTGCCGATGGCGCTGATCTGACGGTTCAGCACTTCGCCATCCTTGTAGAAGAAGAACAGGCACAGAAAGGCCAGACCGAAATCCACCAGCCGGTGCATAAAGCCGACACCAGCGACCTTGATCATGTCGCTGGCCGAGTGGAAGCCATTGATTTCGCGGTCCGACATCAGGTGCGCCAGCCCGTGAGGCTGGCTCAGCGTGGCTTGCCACCAGTCGTTGATGGCGTCGCCGATCACCGGCAAGTGCTGGATGAAGACCGGCACCGGAATCCCGTCGGTGTTCGCCGTGACCACATAATTGGCCAGTTCCGGCGCCTGCCGCGCCGCCTGCGTCACGCCCAGCAGCACCGGCACGATGAATACGGCAGCCATCAGCAAGGTCAGCACGGCGGCGGCCACGATATGGTGCTGGCCGAAGCGCGCCCGCATGCGCACGTACAGCGGCCAGGTGGCCACGCATAAAATCCCCGCCCAGATCAGCGGCAGGAAGAAGCGGTGCGTCACAAAGGCGGCCAGTGCTATCAATGTCAGCGAAAAGCCTGCGCTCAGAATATCGCGCTGGGTCTCGGTCATTTCTCTCTCCCGGAGGTTCTTGTTGGCGTTATGGTAAGCGCATTTGGCCGCCATGCCACCACACCCAAGCGGAATTTCAGGCGGCCTTAAGCTTTTTCACACTGGGCGCGCAGGAAGTCGCGCAGTTGCAGCACGGTCGGCGTGACTTGCGTACGGTGCATGCAGACCATGTGCAGCGCGGTGCGCTCGCCCAGCACATCGGGCAGCAGCACTTGCAGGCGGCCGGCGCGGATGTCGGCGCTCAGGTCGAGACGCGATTTGTAGGCGATGCCCTGCCCGGCCACCGCCCAGCGCCGCACCACGTCGGCATCGTCCACGCTGCGGTTGCCGTTGACGTGGATGACTACGGCCTTGGCCTCGGGCTCTGACTGATTATCGCGGTAAAAACTCCAGCGGTCGTGGATCACGTCGTCCAGCATGAAGCGCAGGCAGTTGTGGCGCGCCAGATCGTCCAGCGAGCTCAGCTTGCCGTGCTGCTTGATGTATTCCGGCGACGCCACCAGCACGCGGCGGTTTTCCGGCGCCAGCGGGAAGGCGATCAGGCTGGAATCTTCCTGCGCGCCGTAGCGGATGGCGATGTCCACCGGCTCCCGGTACATATCCGACACGCGGTCGCTGATGCCCAGCTGGAAGCTGACCTTGGGATACAGCGCCTGGAATTCATCCAGCCAGCCCACCACCATGTTGCGGCCGAGGTCGGACGGCATGGAGATTTTCAGCGTGCCGCCCAGCGTTTCCTTGCCCTGCATCAGCGCCTCGTGACCTTCCTGCAGCAGGCGCAGCGCCTCGCGCGCGTGGCGCAGATAGGTTTCGCCCTCCTCCGTCAGGCGCAGCGAACGGGTGGTGCGCGCGAACAAACGTATCTTCAATTCCCCTTCCAGGCGCTTGACGGCGGCGCTGGCCAGCGCCGGCGAAATTTCCAGCTCGCGGGCGGCGGCCGACAAGCTGCCCCGGTCGGCGGTGCGGACAAAGACGGTCAAGTCATCCAGTTTCAGCATTTTTTTGAAAGTGTTTCGGCAAAAAGCGGCTTTTTCAGCGCCACGAAATAAATGATGATACGCCCATCCTCACTATTACGGAGCAAACTCATGAAAGCCGTTGCCTATCGCCAGTCCCTTCCTATCGACCATGCCGACGCCCTGATCGACATCGAACTCCCCGCCCCGCAGGCCACCGGCCGCGATCTGCTGGTGGAAGTGCGCGCCATTTCGGTCAATCCGGTCGACACCAAGATCCGCCGCAACGTCGCGCCGGCCGAAGGCCAGGTCAAGGTCATCGGCTGGGATGCCGCCGGCGTGGTGAAAGCGGTCGGTCCCGACGTGACTCTGTTCAAGCCCGGCGACGAAGTCTGGTATGCCGGCGATCTGACCCGCGCCGGCACCAACAGCGAGCTGCATCTGGTGGACGAGCGCATCGCCGGCCACAAGCCGAAGAATATCGACTTCGCCCAGGCCGCCGCGCTGCCGCTGACCACCATCACCGCCTGGGAATTGTTGTTCGACCGTCTGGAAGTGCGCCGCGACGCCGGCGCCACGCAAGGCAAGTCGCTGCTGGTGATCGGCGCGGCGGGCGGGGTCGGCTCCATCCTGGTGCAACTGGCGCGCCAGCTGACCGGCCTGACCATCATCGGCACCGCTTCGCGTGCGGAAACCGGCGAGTGGATCAGGCAACTGGGCGCGCATCATGTGATCGACCACACCAAACCGTTGAACGAGGAAATCGCCCGCCTCGGCCTGCCACCGGTGACGTATGTGGCCGCCCTGAACCAGACCGACCATCACTGGGCGGCCATCAGCGAGCTGGTGGCGCCACAAGGCAGGATCGCGCTGATCGACGACCCGGCCAGCATCGACGTGCGCACGCTGAAACGCAAGAGCGTTTCGCTGCACTGGGAATTCATGTACACCCGCTCGATGTTCCAGACCGACGACATCCAGCAGCAGCACCAGTTGCTGAACGATGTGGCCAGGCTGGTGGAGACCGGCGCGGTCAAAACCACGCTGGCCGAGCGCTACGGCAAAATCAATGCCGCCAACCTCAAGCGCGCGCACGCCCTCATCGAGAGCAACACGGCCAAGGGCAAGATAGTGCTCGAAGGATTCTAAGCAATCCGGGCCGCTGCCGCGGTGGCGGCATCCGCTTCGGCCCGCAGGCGCGCCAGTACCGCGTCGTCATGGCGCGTCAGGGCGTCCTGCATACGGGTGGCCGAGGCGCAAGACGCATCCAGCACCTCGATCAGCGTCGCCTGCCGCCGCTTCAGGCCGGCCGATTCGTAGCCCAGCTGCTGGAACATGCGGCCGATATCGGTGCAGTAATCGCGCAGTTCCATCATGGTGCCTTTGGTGAATTCGATATCGGTGCGCATGCTGCGGTCGAGGTCCAGCATTTCCAGCTTTTCATGCGCCACCGGCGACGCTTCGCGGATGGCGGGTCCCCAGCGCTCAAACTTGCCAGCGATGCGGCGCATGCTGGCGATTTTCTGATCCAGCATGCGGCAGTAATGCCAGCTCAGCCACCACACTGGCATGCGCGCCACAAACCGCGGCAAGCCCGCCGTGGCCAGGGTGCGTTCGAGTTTTTGGACAGAGGCGACCAGCCGCCGCGTGCTGGTACCAGTAGGAAATGAGGACATGATAGTAGCTCCGAAGTGGGTCCAGAGAGCTACGGTAGCCGCCGCATCAAGCGCATGGTTTGATGCGGCTTAAACTTGATGCGGATATTATACGGCAGTCTTGCGCAGCATGGCCTTGATGCCGCGCAGGCCCTGACGGATGCGGGCTTCGTTCTCGATCAGCGCGAAGCGCACATACTCGTCACCGTACTCTCCGAAACCGATGCCGGGGGAGACGCAAACCTTGGCCTCGGCCAGCAGCAGCTTGGAAAATTCCAGCGAACCGAGATGGCGGTACGCTTCCGGAATACGGGCCCAGATGTACATCGAGGCTTTCGGCTTGTCCACCGGCCAGCCCGCTTCGCACAAGCCCTTGTGCAGCACGTCGCGCCGGCTTTGGTACTGGGCGCAGATCTCGCTCACGCAAGCCTGGTCGCCTTCCAGCGCGGCAATCGCCGCCACCTGCACCGGCGTGAAGCTGCCGTAGTCGTGGTAGCTCTTGATGCGCGCCAGCGCCGCCACCAGTTCCTTGTTGCCGACCATGAAGCCGACCCGCCAGCCTGCCATGTTGTAGCTCTTGGACAGCGTGAAGAATTCCACCGCCACCTCGCGCGCGCCCGGTACCTGCATGATGGACGGCGCTTTCCAGCCATCGAACACGATGTCGGCATAGGCCAGGTCGTGCACCACCAGAATGTTGTGCTGTTTGGCCAGCGCCACCACGCGCTCGAAGAATTCCAGCTCCACGCATTGCGCGGTCGGGTTCGACGGGAAGCCGAGGATCATCATTTTCGGCTTCGGATAGCTTTCGCGCACAGCGCGCTCCAGTTCGTCGAAAAAATCGACGCCGGGCGTCATGCGTACCGAGCGGATATTGGCGCCGGCGATCACCGCGCCCCAGATGTGGATCGGGTAGCTGGGATTCGGCACCAGCACGGTGTCGCCCTGGTCCAGCGTGGCCAGCATCAGGTGCGCCAGGCCTTCCTTGGAGCCGATGGTGACAATGGCTTCCGCGTCCGGATCGAACTCGACGTCGTAGCGCGTCTGGTACCACCTGGCGATGGCGCGGCGCAGGCGCGGAATGCCTTTGGAGGCCGAGTAGCCGTGCGTGTCGGGGCGCTGCACGGTGTCGACCAGCTTGCTCACAATGTGCGGCGGCGTGGCGCCGTCGGGATTACCCATCGACATGTCGATGATATCCTCGCCGCGCCGGCGGGCCGCGAGCTTGAGCTCGGCGGTGACATTGAAAACGTAAGGGGGTAAGCGATCGATGCGCGCAAAGCTGCGCGGCGATGAAGTGTCAGTCATGAATTGTCCACGTAAGCGCCCGGATCCGTCCGAGCGACGTCGATGCAGGTTGCACCGGGATCGATACTAGACGATCCCGTCCGCGTCTGTCCAGCGTTTTAAACGGCGGCGGGTTTATCGTGTTCGCTGAACCACTCGAACAGGATCAGGCCGATGATGGACAGCAGCGGCATGGTGCACAGGGTGATGATCACCCACAGCACCGGCGAGCGGCCGAGGCGCCTGGCGGCGATGCCGATGAAAATCAGGTGCAGCACCAGGCACACGAAAATGGCGATGCCGGCGGCGATCATCAGCAATACCGACTGGCTGGTGTACCTGAACATCGGCGGCAGGAAGGACGCCACCGCAAGCATCCACAGCACCAGCGTGACTGCGGCAGCGGCAATGGGTTGTTGGGCGCGATCGACTTGCATGGCATCTCCTTAATGAAGAGACTATGCTGCCACGATCCGATTGCAAAAGCAACAAGCTACTTGTACGGCGGCATCTGGATAATGATGGGCGCAGGCGGCGGTTGCGGCGACGCTTTCGGCACCGCATTATTCAGCACAAAGGTCATGATGGTGATGGCTGCGATGCCGGAGCCGATAAACATGCCCACAATCCATTTGATCAGGGTAGCAGTCAACACCGCCAGGTCTTCCTTGGTGACCATGGTGGCCTCGATATGGTCCAGTCGTGCCTCGATCTTTGCCAACCGCTCGCGCGTCTCCACGGCAAACTCTTCGAGTTTGTCCAATCGCGATTCGATTTTCTCAAGGCGGGCATCGGTATCCATAATGGACTCATCGTAGCCCTGCGCCGGCGGCTCAGGCAAGCTGAGCAGCTTTGATTTAGCGCAAGGATGTGAGCGCGGAGGCCAGCACGATGGCAGCGATCGCCAGCCACTGGGTCAGTGTCAGATGCTCGCCCAGCACCACCATGCCAGCCAGCGCGCTGAGCGCCGGCGCCGCGCTGCTGAACATGCTGAAGGTGCGCGACGACAGCGTGCGCATCGACAGCATTTCCAGCGTGTACGGCACCGCGCTCGACATCACCGCGATCGCCGCGCCGATCATCAGGTACGACGGCGTCAACAGCGTCTCCCCGCCGTACCACACACCAATCGGCAGGATGAATACCGAAGCCGCCAGCATGCCCCACGCCACCGACTGCCCGCCGGACATGGCCGACACGCGCTTGCCGAATACGATGTACAAAGCCCAGCACACCGCCGCCCCCGCCGCGTACGCCACGCCCACCGGATCCAGCTGATCGACGTGGCCATGAATCGGCAGCAGGAAATACAGGCCGGCCGCCGCCAGGCACACCGCCACAAAATCGCGCGGCCGATGCGAAGACAGCACCGCCACCGTCAACGGCCCAGCCACCTCAATCGCCACCGCAACACCCATCGGGATGCGGCTGAAGGAGCGGTAAATCAGCAAGTTCATCAAGCCGATCACCGAACCGTAGATGGCAACGTTGGCCGTCTGCCTCCACGTCAGCGGCGTGCGCCAGGGACGGAACATCAGCAGCATCACCAGTGCCGAAATGCCGACGCGGTACGCCGTTACGCCCTCCACGCCCACCTTGGGGAACAGGTGCTTGGCAATCGCCGCGCCCACGTTCAGCGACAGCTGGCTGCACAACAAGGCCAGCCCGGCCAACCAAGGATTGCCGAGGGCTTTATCCTGATTCATCTATTTGGCCGACAGTTCCAGCTTCAACGCCACCGGCTTGCCCACACCGGCATCCGTTCCAATCGGCGGCGCCGCGCTGGCCGCGGCCGCCGGCACGCCGGCGTCCTTCAACACCGACACGATGGCGGCTGCACGTCTAGCGCCCAGCTGCGGCAAGGCGTCCTTGGCCAGCGGCTGGTTTTGTTCGAGACGTTGCTGCAGCTTGTCGTAGAACTCGCTGGCATCGGCGACTTGCGGCTCGCCCTGCACCATCTTGCCGAGGCGTTGCAGCACCGGCAGCTTCTTCTTCGGCTCGGCGGCTTCGGTACCGGCCGCGCTTTCGGCGGCTTGCTTCTGCTTATCCAGTTCGGCCGCACCGAAGCGCTCCGCGTACAGGTCGCGCAAGGCGCTGCGCACTTTGCGCTGGCCGATATCCAGCGGGCCGGGCCGCTCGTCCGCCGCCAGCCTGATGTCGGCGCGCGCCAGCACCACGCGGCGCAAAGCCTGCGCGCGCAAGGCCGCGCCATCGTTGGCTTCGTTGTAGGCGCCAGGCACGGACAATTTCAAGTCCGGCTTCTTGGCCAGAATCCTGGCAACCTGTTGCAGCTTCTCGCGCTCGGGCGGCAGCACCGCGTCGCTGCCGGCGTCGAACTCCACCGCTTCCAGCTTGTCGCCGCTGACGCCGAACAGATTGCCCAGCGCGCGGAATGGCGCAGTCACCACCTTGGTCATGATGTTGCCGAGCGCCTTCCACACCACTGCGCCGTAGCTGAAACTCGGGTCGTTCATATTGCCGGACACCGGAATGCCGAGGTCGATGCGGCCGTTGCTGTCCTTGAGGATGGCCAGCGCCAGTTCCAGCGGCAGCTTGAGCGCATCCGGGCTATCGATGCGCTCGCCCAGCGTGAGGTTATCGAGCACCACCTGGTTGTTGCCTTCCAGCTGGTTGTTGCGGACCTTGTATTGCAGGTCCAGCGAAATCTTGCCCTCGGCGATTTTATAGCCGGCAAACTTCATGCTGTACGGCGAGGCCGACACCATGTCGACGTTCTTGAAGATCACATTGAGATCGGTGTTATCGGCCGGCACGAAGGGATTCAGCTGACCGCGCACGCGCGCCAGGCCGTAATCATCCACCCGGCCATCCAGTTCGATCTGGCTGCGCGCATCGCGCTTGGACGATAAGCCGGTGATGACGCCATTCAATTCATAAACCTTGGCGGCGAATTGCGGCCGCAGGCTAAGGTCGGTGAAGTCCAGCTTGGCGTTCTGCACGCGCACGCGGCGCACGCGGATCGGGAACGGCTCGCTGGCCGGCGCCGGTGCCGCTGCCGGTGCAGGCGCTGCTGCCGGCGCGGCCGGCTGCTGCACCAGCAAGCGCTGAGCGTTAAAGCTGCGGTCGTTTTCGATGATCAAGATCGCGTTCGGCTCGACGATGCGCAGCTCGGCCACATCCAGCAGATCGGGCTTGAGGCTGAGAGCCAGCGTTTCGGCGCGTACCGATTTCCAGTGGGCGAAGCGGTCGTTGTCCTCTTCGTTCAGCGACAGCTCGGCCACCTCGAACGAGCCGTCGTAGCGCAAGGCTGGATCGGCTTTGCTGCCGCCGGCGCCGGTGCGCAAGCGGCCCTGGGCATTGATCGCGCCATCGGCGATTTTCAGCTTGACGTATTTGGCCAGCAGCGGCTGCACCGGCGCCAGCACCAGCTTGCTCAGTTTCAGCTCCGTATCGACGGCGCCGGTGGACGGCACGACTTTGCCCTTCGCCACCAGTTGGCCGCCTTCACGCAGGCCGACGCTGCCGTCGAAGGCCAACGGCTTTTTCAGATCGGTGCCGGCATCGCGCACCTTCAGATTGAAGTCTTGCAGATTGACTTTGATGCCGGTGCTGGCGACGTCATAACGCGCACCGAATTTGTTCAGCTCCACCGTCTTGACCTCGGCCACCCAAGCCGGCGCGGCGGGCGCTTCGGCCTGGCGCGGCGCAGGCGCGGCAGCAGCGCCGCTCCCCGCTCCCGGCAACGTGGACATGAACAGGAACTTGCCCTTGGCGTCGCGCGACAAATCGAGCTGGCCGCCATCCGCGTACAAGCGCCCGACGCTGGCCTTGCGCGCCGCCAGATCCAGCGATGCCTCCTCAAAACCGATGCGCGACAGCTTGAGTGGCGCCAGCGAGCCGCTATTCATCGCCACGTTCTCCATCGAGAACGCGCCGCCATCGAGGGTCAGCTTCGAACCATCCAGCAGCAGGCCCAGCTTCAACTGCGCCTTGTCGGCGCTGACCTTGAGCACCGGGCTGACCGTTTCATCCACATAGCTGAGCGCCACCGAGTCCAGTCCGATCTGCTTGAACCTCACCTTCCACGGCGCCGCCGGCGCGGCGGCTGCGGCCGGCGCAGCGGGCGCCGGCCTGGCGGCCGGCGTGGGCAACATCAAGCCCGCCACATCCAGCTCACCGCGCGCATCGCGCCGCACGGCCAGCGCGCCGCCGTTCAACTGCAAGCCGCCCACCTGAACCGAGCGCTTGAGCAAATCCACACCCACATCCGTCACCGCCAGCTGCTTGAACCGCACAAACGGCGCATCAATCCCGCGCTTCAGCGACAGCTCGTTCAGGCTCAGACCCGCACCAGCCAGGCTGGCGTCCAGCTTGCCATCCTTGTAGGCAAACTGATACGGCAACTGCGCCGACAACTTGCCATCGGCCACCACAATCCGCGAGAACGACTTGAGATACGCCGCCATGCCCGGCAGCGACACATTTTCCAGCATCAGCAAACCGCTGCCGCCGATCGGATTGACCGACGCCACGCCCTTCCAGCGCAACTTGCCGCCCAGGCCGGCATCCGCGCTCAGCGTGTAATCACCATTTTCATCCGGCAGCGTGTTCAGATTATTCAGAGCAAACGTGATCGGCGCGAAGGTGTCGTTGTAACCGGCATGCTGATCGTGCATTGCCACCTTGCCGCCATCCAGCGCAAAATGCTCGATCACCAGGCGCGGCATGCCCGAATCTTTATCGTCCTTCTTGTGCTTATCGAGGGTCGCCAGAAACTCGGCGATATTGAACTTGCCATCCCTGGCAATCGCCAGCTGCAGCGACGGTTCCGTGATGCGGATCTCGGCAAAACTGAACGCGCGGCGGAACAGCGAGCGCCACTGCATCTCCACCGCCAGCCCGCTCACCGCAAACAGCGGCGCATCGTCGGCCTCGGTCAGGCGCACATCCTGCGCCTCCAGCCGCAAGGTGAACGGATTGAACGTCAACCCGCCAATGCTGGCCTTGCGCTCCAGTTCGGTCTCGGCATACTGGGGAAGCTGGCTCTTGATCACACTGGGCACCAGCCAAAAGCCTGCCACCGCGTACACACCGACCGCGCTTGCCGCACCGATCGCCCATCGCTTCCATCGTATTGTCATACCCTGCCAACCTTTGCTTTTTTTATGTTACAGGCAACAGTATAATCCAATGATGAATGCGCAACTTGAACCCTTCCACGCCATTGCCATCAGCAAGCTGGCGCATGCCCTGAAAGCCCAGGGCCGATCGATCATCCACATGGAATTTGGCCAGCCCTCCACCGGCGCGCCGAAAACCGCCATCGCCAAAGCCCACGCCGTGCTCGACGCCGAAAGCATGGGCTATTGGGAAAGCGCGCCGCTCAAGGAACGGCTGGCGCAGTTTTACCGGCAGCGCTACGGAGTGCACGTGTCGGCGGACCAGTTCGTACTGACCTGCGGCGCCTCGCCGGCGCTGGTGCTGGCCCTGAGCTCGATGTTCTCGCCGGGCGACCGCATCGCCATGGCGCGTCCGGGCTACGTGGCCTACCGCAACACGCTGAAAGCGCTGCACATGACGCCGATGGAAATCGCCTGCGGCGCGGCGGTCGGCTTCCAGCTGACCGCCGCCGCGCTGGCCGCCGTTGAGCCGGCGCCGCAAGGCGTCATCATCGCCAGCCCGGCCAACCCGACCGGCACGCTGATCAAGGCCGAAGAACTGCAAGCCATCGTCCGCGTCTGCCGCGAGCGCGGCATCCGCATCATCTCCGACGAGATTTACCACGGCCTGAGCTACGTAGAGCCGGCGCAAACCATCCTCGCCTATGAACCGCAGGCGCAGGTGGTCAGCAGCTTCTCCAAGTATTTCAGCATGGCCGGGTGGCGATTGGGCTGGCTGCTGGCGCCGCCGGACCACATCGAGCGCGCGCAAGCCTATTGCGGCAACCTGTTCCTGACCGCGCCGTCGCTGAGCCAGCACGCGGGCCTGGCCGCCTTCGATGCGCTGGACGAGCTGGACGGCCACCTCAGCGTCTACCGCGAAAACCGCCGCCTGTTGCTGGACGCCCTGCCCGAGCTGGGCCTGACCACGGTGGCGCCGCCCGACGGCGCGTTTTACATCTACGCCAGCATCGCCCACCTGACCGACGACAGCCTGGGCTTCTGCAAGCGGCTGCTGGAAGATACGGGCATAGCCAGCGCGCCCGGCATCGATTTCGATCCGGTCGACGGCAAGCACTTCATCCGTTTCAGCTTTGCGGTGTCGACGGCGGAAATCGCCGAAGCGATCCGCCGCATGAAGCCGTGGTTTGCGGCCCAGTCAAGACGCTAGATTATTGCTCAGTCATGCCGCGCAGATTTTCAATATCCGCGACGGCATGCCGCCATGCAATTTCCGGATCGTAGACCGGGGCCGATTGCAGGCCAAGCTGTATATCCTTGAGCACCTTGTTGCCGAGGGAAATCTTGTAGCGCAAGGCCGTGTATTCAACGTCATAGGTTTTTTTCAAACCCTGGGAGCGCGTGTAGGTGTCGTGAGAAGCAGGCATATATCCTCCTTATTCAGAGCGTACGCCTAGCATAGCACCATCCTGCATTCCCGGCATTTTCGCGATCAGTTTATCCAGCGTGATGGGGTAGTCGCGCACCCGCACGCCGGTGGCGTTGTAGATGGCGTTGGCCACCGCCGCCGCCACGCCGCAGATGCCCAGCTCGCCCACGCCCTTGGCTTTCATCGGCGAAGAGACAGGATCGGTCTCGTCGAGGAAGATCACTTCCTGATGCGGAATGTCGGCATGCACCGGCACTTCATAGCCGGCCAGATCGTGGTTGACGAAAAAGCCGTTGCGATGGTCCACCACCAGATTTTCCATCAGCGCCGCGCCGACGCCCATGGTCATGGCGCCGATCACCTGGCTGCGCGCCGACTTGGGATTGAGAATGCGCCCCGCCGCGCATACCGCCAGCATGCGGCGCACCCGCGTTTCGCCGGTCGCGGCATCGACGCCGACTTCCACAAAATGCGCGCCAAAGGTCGATTGCTGGAACTTCTTGTCCAGATCGCCATACTCCATCGCATCCTCGCAAACCAGCTCGCCGTTGGCGGCCGCTTGCGTCAGCGGGAACGAACGCCCGTCCGCCCGCACCTCGCCGTGCGCGAACTCGGCCAGCACCGGATCGAGGCCCAGCTTTTGCGCCGCCAGCTCGCGCAGCTTGACGCAGGCCGCGTACACGCCCGCCGTCGAACTGTTGCCGCCCCACTGCCCGCCGGAGCCGGAAGAAACCGGGAAATCCGAATCGCCCAGTTTGACCACCACCTGCCTGAGCGGCACGCCCATCATCTCGGCCGCCGTCTGCGCGATAATGGTGTAGCTGCCGGTGCCGATGTCCGTCATGTCGGTTTCCACCGTGACCGTCCCCTGGGCATCGAGCCGCACCCGCGCCGCCGACTTCTGCACCAGGTTGTTGCGGAAGGCCGAGGCCATGCCGATGCCGACCAGCCAGCGGCCATCGCGCATCTTGCCCGGCTGCGGATTGCGCTTGTCCCAGCCGAAGCGCTGGGCGCCCAGGCGCAGGCAATCGACCAGGCGGCGGGTGGAAAACTTGCGGTCGCGCTGGGCCGGATCGACCGTGGTGTCGTTGATGATGCGGAAGGTGATCGGATCCATCTTCAACTTTTCCGCCATTTCATCGATAGCGATTTCCAGCGCCATCAGCCCTGGCGCCTCGCCGGGCGCGCGCATGGCGTTACCTTCGGGGAGATCGAGCACGGCCAGCCGCATTTTCGTCATGCGGTGCGGGCCGGCATACAGCAACTGGGTTTGCTGCACGGCCGTTTCCGGCTTGCCGTCCGGCAGATCGCCAGACCAGCTCTCGTGCCCGATGGCGCTGATTTTGCCCTCGCGGCTGGCGCCGATGCGGATGCGCTGGATGGTGGCCGGACGATGGGTGGTGTTGTTCATCATCAGCGGGCGCTGCAAGGCTACCTTGACCGGCCGGCCCGCCGCCCTTGCGCCCAGCGCCGCCAGCAGCGCCTCGGAACGCAGGAACAGCTTGCCGCCGAAGCCGCCGCCGATATACGGTGAAACCAGGCGCACGTTTTCCGGCGGAATGCCCAGCGTCTTGGCCATATCGCCCTTGCTCCAGTTGATCATCTGGTTGGCGGTGTGCAGCGTCAGCTTGTCGCCCTGCCACGAGGCCATGGACGCATGCGGTTCCATCATGGCGTGCGTTTGGTCCGGCGTGGTGTAGATGGCGTCCAGCCGTACCGGCGCGGCGTTGAAAGCCGTGTTGAAGTCGCCGACGATCTTGTCCTTGGCATCCTTGTCCTTGGGCAGCCTGGCCGTCTCCTTTGCCTTGGCCAGATCGTAAGCGCCCTGCTGCTTGCTGTACTGCACACGCACCAGCTGCGCCGCCGCGCGCGCCTGCTCGAACGTCTCCGCCACCACCAGCGCAATCGCCTGATGGTAGTGCTGGATCTCCGGTCCGCCCAACAAGCTGGCGGTGTTGAATTTGCCCTTGCCCAGCTTGCCGGCAGTGTCGGCCGTGACCACCGCCAGCACGCCGGGGGCGCGTTTGGCGTCGCTCACATCCAGCGACACGATGCGGCCCTTGGCGATGCCGGCGCCGACCACATAGCCGTAAGCCGCCTCATGCTCATACGCATACGGTGCGGTGCCGGTGGTCTTGTAAGGCCCGTCGATACGGTCGGTGGCGCGGCCGACGACTTTCAACTGATCGATGGGATTGGTGGTGGCAGGCGTGGTGAATTTCATCTGGTCAGCCTTTCTTCGCTTCGGCCAGGACCGACATGAGCGTGCGCTGCACCAGCGGCACCTTGAACGCGCTCTCCGCGCTGGGCCTGGCGCCCGCCAGCAGACGCTCGGCCACGGCGTGCGGGCCTTGCGCCATGCTGGCGTCGGCCGCAGGCGTGCGCCAGGGCTTGTGCGCCACGCCGCCCAGCGCCACACGGCCGCTGCCGTCCGGCAGCACAATCGCCGCCACGGAAACCAATGCGAACGCATACGAGGCGCGGTCCCGTACCTTGCGGTAAATATGCGCGCCGCCGGTGGGCCGCGGCAACGTGACGCCGGTAATCAACTCGCCCGGCGCCAGCGCGTGCTCGATGTGCGGCGTACTGCCGGGCAACCGGTGAAAGTCGGCAATCGGAATCGTGCGCGCGGCGCCGTCGGGTTTGACGGTTTCCACCGTCGCATCCAGCAAGGCCATGGCCACCGCCATATCGCTGGGATGGGTAGCGATGCAGGCCTCGCTGGCGCCGAGGATGGCATGGTTGCGGCTGTAGCCGCCGATGGCCGAGCAGCCGCTGCCGGGCTGGCGCTTGTTGCACGGCTGGTTGGTGTCGTAGAAGTAGGGACAGCGCGTGCGTTGCAGCAGATTGCCGGCGGTAGTGGCTTTGTTGCGCAACTGCGCGGAAGCGCCAGCCAGCAAGGCGCGCGACAGTACGGCGTAATCCTTGCGCACGCGCGCGTCGGCGGCCAGATCGGTGTTGCGCACCAGTGCGCCGATACGCAGGCCGCCGCCGGGCGTGGCTTCGATCTTGTCGAGCGCGAGGCCGTTCACATCGATCAGATGTTGCGGCGTTTCGATTTCCAGCTTCATCAGATCGAGCAGATTGGTGCCGCCGGCGATGAAGCGCGCGCCGGGCGTGCGGGCCGCCGCAGCGGCGGCCTCGGCAGGCGATTGCGCGCGCTGGTAAGTGAAGGCCCTCATCCCGCCACCTCCGTCATCGCATCGACAATGTTGGAGTAGGCGCCACACCGGCAGATATTGCCGCTCATGCGCTCGCGCAGCTCGGCCGCGTTGAGCAGCGGCCTGGCGTTGAGGTCTTCCGTGACGTGGCTGGGAATGCCTTGCCTGAGTTCGTCCAGCACCGCCACGGCGGAACAGATTTGCCCGGGCGTGCAGTAGCCGCACTGATAGCCGTCATGCTTGACGAAGGCGGCCTGCATGGGATGCAGCTTGTCGGGCGTGCCGAGGCCTTCGATGGTGGTGACCTTGTCGCCGTCGTGCATGACCGCCAGCGTGAGGCAGGAATTGATGCGGCGGCCATTCACGATCACTGTGCACGCGCCGCACTGGCCGTGATCGCAGCCCTTCTTGGTGCCGTTGAGATGCAGATGTTCACGCAGCGCATCAAGCAAGGTCGTGCGCGTATCGACCTCCAGCGCGTACTGCTTGCCGTTGACCTGCAGGGAGAATTTGGCCAGGCTGGGAGGCGGCGTGCCAGGCTGGGCCTGGGCTTGGGCCTGGGCCGTCAACGGCACCGCCGTCGATGTTGCCGACAATGCGCCGGCAATCAGCAAATTACGCCGGGAAAGACTAACGTCGCAAAGATCACTCATCTCGTCGCATCCTCCAACCGTAGGGTCTGCGCCAATACTAAATGCGATGCGGCTTCAGGTTAAACACTGTTGAACGCATGAGCGCCTGCAATGATTACTTATTCATCTCCCCTTGCAGCGCGGCGATGATGGTTTCGGCATAGGCCTTCGGGAAAGCGACGATGGCATCCTCTTCCCCGCCAAAGCCCTGCTGGCGTATCACAATCTCGCCCCGCACATTGGTGTAGATCGCGATTGCGTCGACCTGTTGCACCACGATGCTCTTTTGCTTCTCCGGATTCCAATCCCAATCGTTTGCCATCATATCCTCTCAAAAAAATTGCAATAACATCATACCTTGATCCACCCTGCAATTACTACTGGCATAATAGGTGGACACATATCGCTGGCGCACGGAAGGTTCAATGAAATTCCGCACCATCATAATTGTTATGACCGTCCTCACCCGTGCGGGCTATGCTGCGGGCGCCTGCGAGCCCATACGAATCGGCTATGTCAACCAAGAACGGCCGCCCTACTACCTGGGGGCAGGGTCGGAAATACCCGCCAAGCCAGGTGCGTCCGCGGAGCTTTTTCAGCGTTTTGCCGCCAGCGCAGGATGTGATGCCAGCTTACGGCGTCTTCCGGTCAATCGCATCATCCCGTCGCTGGCCGCTGGCCAATTGGACTTCGCGCCGTTGGATTCAAGCAGCAAAGATATCGCTGGCCTCGTCTTTCCTCGTGACAAAAACAATCAACCGGACGTTGCGCGCGCGGTGCCATTAAACATCGTGGTGTTCGTCCGCAGCGCGGACCAGGTACCGCCAGCGACTGAGCCGGCCAAGTATTTCCAGGACCGCTTACTTGGCGTGACCTTGGGCGCCACCTATAGGATTCGCATACAGAACCTGGGCTTGAAAATCGACAGTGGCGCGGTCGATATCGCACGTAATCTGGAGAAACTGCGGTTAAACCGCATCGACGGATTTGCCGTCTCGGTGACGTCGCCAACCGATATGGATTCCTACGTCGCCCAAAAATACAAAGGCGCCATCGTCAGGCTGGCGCAGCCCCTTTTCACCGACCATATCTGGCTGGTCGCCAGTGAGAGCTACTATGTTGCCCATCAGGGACAGGTCGAAAAACTGTGGACGTGGCTGGGGTCCGTGGGCAAGCGCGAATATTTCAACTTGCTAAAAGAATACAGCGATATGCCTCTGCAAACGCAGCCGGCCAGCCAGTCGGATTGATTCACAAAATCGGGGTCAGGTCTTGAATTCAGACACGGGCTGAGCGTTTGATGGCGGTTTGGTGGGGAACGCGCGCCCTCGGCGCGCGAGGCTGCCGCGTTGCGGCAGCAATTGGGCGATTCGGAGCGGGATGGCCCTGCAGGGCCATGCCCTTCGAATCTCACACGCAAGGCCCGCAGGGGCCTTGCTCGTTTCCGCCAAGACATAAAAAAACCGCCTCTTGGGCGGTTTTTTTATGTCTTGGCGGAAACGGTGAGATTCGAACTCACGAACGGTTTCACCCGTCGACAGTTTTCAAGACTGTTGCCTTCAACCACTCGGCCACGTTTCCTAAGTGGCAGCATTATACAGACTTCTCACGCTGCCCGGGAAGTTCTTCCCGGCGCCCAGTTCTCGCGCAGCGCGCGTTCAAACGCGTCCGCTTCGAGCGGTTTGGAGAACAGGTAACCCTGCACTTCGTTGCAGCCGGAATTCTTCAGGAAGGCCAGCTGCTCCACCGTCTCCACCCCCTCCGCAATCACTTTGTGCTTCAATTGCTGGGCGATGCTGATGATGGTGTTGGCGATCGCGCAGTCGTTGGTGTCGCCCGGGATGCCGATGGTGAACGAGCGGTCGATCTTGAGCGTATCGATCGGGAAGCGCTTCAAGTACGACAGCGAGGAATAGCCGGTGCCGAAATCGTCCAGCGACAAGGTCACGCCCATGGCGGTAATCCGGTCCATGATGCCGATCACCCGGTCGATGTTGTGCATCAGCGTGCTTTCGGTGATTTCCAGCTCCAGCCACGACGGTTCCAGGCCGTAACGCTTCAAGGTGTCGGCCACGCGCCCCGGCAAGGCGGCCGTGAATTCGCGCGCCGACACGTTGACCGCCAGACGGATCGGCGGCAGTCCGGCGTCTTTCCACGCCTGAGCCTGCGCGCATGCGGTCTCCAGCACCCATTCGCCCACCTGCACCACCAGCCCGGTGGCCTCGGCCAGCGGGATGAATTCCGACGGCGGCACCAGCCCGCGCTCCGGATGACGCCAGCGCACCAGCGCTTCCGCGCCGATGATTTTCCCATCCGGGATGGAATATTTCGGCTGATAGTGCAACAGCAGTTCGCCATTGCCCAGCGCGTTGCGCAGACCGGTCTCGATGCGCATGCGTTCCTGCATGCCCTGGTTCATGTCCTGGCTGTAGAAGGCGACATGGTCGCCGTCCGCCCCGCCCTCCTGCTTGGCGCGGTACATGGCGATGTCGGCCAGCCGCAGCAGGGTTTCCGCGTCGGCACCGTCCTGCGGATAGACGCTGATGCCGATGCTGCCGCCCACGCGCAGGTCGTGGTCGTCGATGAGGATGGGCTCGTTCAGCGTGGCCAGCAGCTTTTGCGCCACCATGCTGGCCTCGAAGTGCTGGCCGATGTCGAACAGGCCGACCGCGAATTCGTCGCCGCCCAGCCGCGCCACCAGGTCCTGGTCGCGCAGCACGCTGCGGAAGCGGCGCGCCACTTCCACCAGCAGCGCGTCGCCGGTCTTGCGGCCCAGGGTGTCGTTGATCAGCTTGAAGCGGTTCAAATCGATGAACAGCACGCAGCCGTGCGCCTTGTTGCGCTGCGCTACCGTCAGCGCCTGGTCGACCAGCTTGGTCAGCAGGGTGCGGTTGGGCAGGTTGGTCAGGGCGTCGTAGTAGGCCAGATGGTGGATGCGCTCCTCGGCCATCTTGCGTTCGGTGATGTCGGTCAGGTAGGCGATCAGGCCGATCGAGCGGTCGTTGATGTCGCACAGCGGCGACAGCGACAGGCTGGCCCAGAACACCTCGCCATTCTTCTTTTTGCGGCGCACCTCCATCAGGCGCCCGCCCTGCTCCAGGAATGCATCGTGGAAGCCGATGTCTTCCTCATCGTACAGGAACAGGATGTTGCGCCCCACCGCTTCCACCGCGCTGTAGCCGAACAGGCGTTCCGCGCCCTTGTTCCAGCTGATGATGAAGCCGTTCATGTCCATGGTCAGCACCGACTCGTGGATCTGGTCCAGGATCTGCGCCTGATGCTGCAGCTGGGCCTCCACCTGCACGTAAGCGTGGGTGGTGCGCTGCGCAACCGAATGCACTTGCAGCACGCTGGCGGCCAGGCTGGCCAGGCTGGCCAGGTGCTGCCGGTCCAGCTCGCTATAGTGGGCGCGGCCCGACACCACGAAGCGGCCAAAGTAATGCTCTTCGTAACGGACGTCCTGGCTCAGGTTGGGTACGGCGTCGTCATTGGCCGCCAACACCGGCACCGGCGGCGGATCGAGCAGCATGGAGACGGCGTCGGCCGGCACGTATTCGCCCAGCGGGCTGTTCAGCACGGCGCGCACGATGCGTCCCAGTTCCTCGGCAAGCGCCGCGCCGCGCAGGCGCAGCACGGCGTCGCACAAGGCGGCGCTGTTGCTGAGGAAGTCGGTGACGGGTTGCGCCAGCATGGTCAGATATTCCTGCTCACCTGTATCGCCCAGTGGTAGGCCTGCAGCTGCGCCTGCCAATAGGCTTGGTGCGAAATGCCGGCCTGCGCCAGGCTGGCGGCGTCATGGCGTTCCACCAGCTTGAGCAGGTCGCCCAGCGGGCCGGCGCGGTCCAGCAGCGCCATCACCACGTCGAGATCGAGGCTGAGGGCGGCGACGATTTCCGTCATCGGCATGGCCAGCAGCACGTCCAGCAGCGAGAACACGCCGCTCACGAAGGCCATATCCTGGCGGTCGCGGTCCCAGCCCAGCGCCTTGGCCAGCTCTTCCATCATGGAGGCGCGCACCGCCGCCAGCGGCAGCAGCGCATTGGCCCGGCCATCGTCCTGCTGGCGCGCATACAGCAGCAGTTGCAGCCAGCGTTGCAGCTGGCGCCGGCCCAGCACATTGATGGCCTGACCGAAGCTGTGGATCGGCGAACTGAGCGCGAACGCGGCCGAGTTCACCAGTTTCAGCAAGTGATAGGCCAGCGCCGGGTCCTGCTTGAGCAGCACTTCCAGCTCGCGCGAATCGGCGTCGCGCGCCAGCAAGCCCAGCAGCGCCAGCAGGCGCTTGCGCGAGGTGCCGTCGCCGAGCTGGCTGTCATGTTCCGGATGCAGGGCGAAATCGCCGGCAAACCAGCTGAAGCCGGCCTTGGCGCATTCGGCGATGCGCGCTTCGCTGTCCATGCCGGTGGCCAGGTGCGGCCCCGGCTGGCCCACCAGCGCCAGCGCCGGCGGCAGCGTGAGCGCGGCGTCAAAGCGCAGCGCCCGCGCCCCGCTCATGGTGGCGGCAGCGCCCTCGGCCACGCCGTCGAGCATGATGCGGTAACCGGCGTCGGCCAGGGCGGACAGTTTTTTTTGTACGGCGGTCTCGGCGCAGGCGGCGGCCGGGACGCACAGGATGATGCGGCCGGCCTGCAGGGTCTCCAGCTGGGACTGCTCCAGCAAGTGCGGCTGGGGCACGGGCAGGATGCAGTCCATGGGCGCCAGCGCGGCATACACGTCGGGGGTTTTCAACAGCGTCAACGCCGCCTGGAACACATCGCCGGCCACGCACGATAGCTGAAAAGTCAGTGCCACCCACTCGTTATGAGCGTTGGATACCGCTTGTAATTCCACCAGTGGAAACGGGCTGATTTCAGGCGCAGACATCAATATCTCATCGAGGTTATCCGCGCCATCTTAGACCAACACTTGACTTAAAGCAATCAAATACCACACCAGCGGTAGTGTAATTAGCAATATTACCAGTATAAGACCAATCGGCCGCACGCGGAACGTTTTCTTTTGCACAGTTGCAATAATTTGCGGTCGAGCTGGAATATAGCAGAGATTGCCGTAGAAACACGGACAATTGAAAATTGCTCAATTGTATTAGAAGCGGCCATCGGTATTTTCACCACAAAGTCACGTCATTGCGCGTGCTGCACCGCAAAGCGGATCAGCTCGGCCTGCCCCTCGATGCCCAGCTTGCGCTTGATGTTGAGGCGATGGGTTTCCACCGTGCGCACGCTCAGGTCCAGCGCGCGGGCGATCTGCTTGTTCGATTCGCCATTGGCGATGTGGCGCAGCACCTCGTGCTCGCGCGAGGTCAGCTGGGTGTCCTGGTTTTGCGGCTGGGCCAGCTGGCGGGCCAGCGCCGCGCTGTAGTAAATGCCGCCCGACATCACGGTTTCGATGGCCACCACGATGTCCTTGCCGGGCGCATCCTTGAGCACATAGCCGCGCGCGCCGGCCTGGATGGCTTGCGACACATATTCCACCTTGTCGTGCATCGACAGGATCAGCACCGCAATGCGCGGAAACGCCTGCTTGAACAGGGCCGTGGCCTCGATGCCGTTGGTGCCGCGCATATTGATGTCCATCAGCACCAGGTCGATGGGATGGCGCGCCGCCTGTTCCAGCGCTTCGGCCGCGCCGCCGGCCTCGGCCACCACTTCAAATTGCGGCATGGCTTCCAGCCGCGCGCGCAAACCGTCGCGCACCAGGGGGTGGTCGTCGACCAGCAGGATTTTGATCGTATTCTTCATCTTGATTCAACTCTGGTTAGCGGCATAGGCCGTCACTAGCGTGCCCTCGGCCGAGGACGCGATTTCAAAGCGGCCGCCGATGGCGTCCATCCGCTCCATCATATTGCGCAAGCCGATGCCGCGCTGGGGATGCAGGGCGATGCCCTCGGCGTCGAAGCCGTGGCCGTCGTCGCGGATCCGCAGCGTGACGCCGGCGGCCTCGCCGGCCAGCGCGATGTCGATGTGGCCGGCGCCGGCGTGGCGTTCGATATTGGTCAGCGCCTCCTGCGCCAGCCGGAACAGCACGGTATTGGCCACATCCGGCAAGCTGTCGGTGCAGCCGGATGCTTCAAAGTGTACCGGGGTTCCGCTACTCAGGGTGTACTCCTTGGCCAGGTGCTGCAGGGCGGCCGCCAGACCGAGGTCGTCGAGGATGGCCGGCCGCAGATTGTGCGAGATGCGCCGCACCTCGGCCATCACGTTGCTGAGCTGGTCGGCGGCGTGCTCGAACACCGCTTGCGCCGCCTGCTGCTGCTCCGGCTTGGCGGACGCCAGGCCGCTGTTGAGGCGAATGATGCCGGCCTCGATCTGCAGCTTGATCGACACCAGCCACTGGCTGATGCCATCGTGCAGATCGCGCGACAACCGCGCCCGCTCCTCTTCCTGCGACTCCACCACGCGCTGGGCCAGCACCTTGAGCTTGGCGTCGGCCACGCGCAGTTCGCTGATATTCAGCGCCAGGCCGGAACTGGCCACCGCCACCGCGGCGGCAATCGCAATGCCGGCAATCCACAGCATGGTGTTGTGGATATTGCCCGATTGCTGGACGTCGACCTGGGCCAGCGCCCGGTCGACGTCGTCCAGATAAATCCCGGTGCCCATCATCCAGCCCCACTTGGGCATGGCGATCACATAGCCCAGCTTGGCCACCGGCTTATGGGTGGACGGCTTGACCCACATATAGCGTTCCAGCCCGCCGCCAGCCTTGGCGCGCTGCAGCAGGTTCTGGATGGTGAGCCGGCCGTTTTCATCGCGCAAGCCGTACAGGTTCTGCCCCACCAGCTCGGGCTGGCGCGGGTGCATCAGGGTGTTGCCCTGCATGTCGTACAGGAAGAAATAGCCATCGTCGCCATAGCTGAGCGAGGACAGGATGCGCATGGCTTCCTCGCGCGTGGCGCGGTCGTCGCGGCCGGAATCGTACAGATGCGCGATCGAATGCGAGGCCAGCGCCACGTAGTGTTTGAGCTCGGCCTCCTTGCTGCTCAGATAAGCCTGCTGGATGGTGGCGCGCTGTTGCTCGGCCAGCAGCACCGACTGGTGGCGCACCGCCAGCGCGATGGCGCACAGGGCCAGAATCAGCGGCGTAATCGCCAGAAATATCACTTTTTGCCGCAACTTCATGCGGAACTCCCCTCTCATTCCAGTAGCCGCGATTTTACGCTCCCGCCCGGCCCCGGCCCTACGTAGTTATACGCAGCGGCCTTGCGTAATGGTGCGCTTGTGGCTGATATCAGCTTGATGAATACTGGACATAATTAAATCCGGGGTCAGGTCCGTCATTTCTACACGGTCTCTGCCGTAGCGCGCTACGGCAGAGACCGTGTAGAAATGACGGACCTGACCCCGGAGCCCCCGGAGACACCCTTGGAGGAAACATGACCACTCTACCGAATACCCTGGCCAGCAAGCTGGGCTGGGCCGCCCTGGCCCTCGCGGGCGCCTCGGCGCTGGGCGTGGTGGCCCTGCACCGCGGCGAATCGATCAGCGCCATCTGGATCGTGATTGCCGCGGTCTGCGTCTACCTGATCGCCTACCGTTTCTACAGCCTGTACATCGCCGACAAGGTGCTGGGCCTGGACAACCGCCGCCTGACCCCGGCCGCCCGCATGAACGACGGCCTCGACTACGTGCCCACCAATAAGAACGTGCTGTTCGGCCACCACTTCGCCGCCATCGCCGGCGCCGGCCCGCTGGTCGGCCCGGTGCTGGCCGCGCAGATGGGCTACCTGCCCGGCATGCTGTGGATCCTGGCCGGCGTGGTGTTTGCCGGCGCCGTGCAGGACTTTATCGTGCTGTTCATTTCCATGCGCCGCGACGGCCGCTCGCTGGGCGACCTGATCAAGTCGGAGCTGGGGCCGGTCCCGGGCAATATCGCCCTGCTCGGCACTTTCATGATCATGGTCATCATCCTGGCGGTGCTGGCGCTGATCGTGGTGAAGGCGCTGACCGGCTCGCCTTGGGGCAGCTTCACCGTGATGGCCACCATCCCGATCGCGCTGTTCATGGGCGTGTATTCGCGCTACCTCCGCGTCGGCCGGGTGGGCGAGGTGTCCATCATCGGCTTCATCCTGCTGATGGGCGCCATCTTCGGCGGCCAGTACGTGCAGGAGAATCCGGCGCTGGCGCCGATGTTCACCTTCACCGGCACCGAGCTGACCTGGATGCTGATCGGCTACGGCTTCGTCGCCTCGGTGCTGCCGGTGTGGCTGCTGCTGGCGCCGCGCGATTACCTGTCGACCTTCCTGAAAATCGGCACCATCGTCGGCCTGGCGCTCGGTATCCTGATCGTCGCCCCGCACCTGCAAATGCCGTCGCTGACCAAGTTTGTGGATGGCACCGGCCCGGTCTGGGCAGGCTCGCTGTTCCCCTTCCTGTTCATCACCATCGCTTGCGGCGCCGTGTCCGGCTTCCACGCGCTGATCTCGTCCGGCACCACGCCCAAGATGATCGAGAATGAAACCCATGCCCGCTTCATCGGCTACGGCGCCATGCTGATGGAATCCTTCGTCGCCATCATGGCGCTGGTGGCCGCCTCGACCATCGATCCGGGCGTGTACTTCGCCATGAACTCGCCGGCCGCGCTGCTGGGCACCACCGCCGAGTCCGCCGCTCAGGCGGTGTCGCAGATGGGCTTCTACATCACGCCCGATATGCTGCTGCAAACGGCCAAGGATGTCGGCGAGCACAGCATCATTTCGCGGGCCGGCGGCGCGCCGACCCTGGCGGTGGGCATGGCCCACATCCTGTCCGGCGTGCTGGGCGGCCGCGAGATGATGGCCTTCTGGTATCACTTCGCCATCCTGTTCGAGGCGCTGTTCATCCTGACCGCCGTCGATGCGGGCACCCGCGCCGGCCGCTTCATGCTGCAGGATCTGCTGGGCAGCTTCGCGCCGTCGATGAAGAAAACCGAGAACACCTTCGCCAACCTGACCGCCACCGGCCTGTGCGTGGCGGCCTGGGGTTACTTCCTGTACCAGGGCGTGGTCGATCCGCTGGGCGGCATCAACACCCTGTGGCCGCTGTTCGGCATCGCCAACCAGATGCTGGCGGCGATCGCGCTGATCCTCGGCACCTGCGTGCTGTTCAAGATGAAGCGCGGCCAGTACGCCTGGGTCACCATCGTGCCGACCATCTGGCTGCTGCTGTGCACCCTGACCGCCGGCTGGCAGAAGATTTTCGACGCCAATCCGAAAGTCGGCTTCCTGGCGCACGCCGCCAAGTACCAGGCCGCGCTGGACGAAGGCAAGATCCTGGCCCCGGCCAAGTCGGTGGCGCAGATGCAGCAGGTGATCTTTAACGATTACCTCGACGCTTCGCTGGCCGGCTTCTTCGTGCTGGTGGTGCTGAGCGTGCTGGTGTTCGGCTTCCGCACCGTACAGGCGGCGCGCGCGGCCAGCAAGCCGACCGCCAACGAAAGCCCGATGGTGCTGGCCACCGCCAAGGTGCAGTGATGCTGGGCGATATTGCCAAGGCCGGCCGCTATCTCGGGCAAAGCGTGCGCCTGATGATGGGCTTGCCCGATTACGATGTGTATGTCAGCCATCGCGAAACCACCCATCCGGGCGAGCCTTACATGACGTACGAGGAATTCTTCCGCGAACGGCAGGAGGCCCGCTACGGCGGCGCGGGCAAGCGCGGCGGTTGCTGCTGACCACACGTCATTCCGGCGCAGGCCGGAATCCAATGGACGCCTGAGGCGACGCGCACTCAGCATGGATCCCGGCCTGCGCCGGGATGACGCCGTGGGGAACTTTCCCGCGTCCCGGCCATCCAAGCAAGATGGCTTACATCTACCAACAAGCATACGCACGCAATATCGGCTGGGTCACCCCGGCCGAACAAGCCACGCTGCGCAACAAGCGCATCGCCATCGCCGGCATGGGCGGTGTGGGCGGCGTGCACCTGCTGACCTTGGCACGGCTGGGCATCGGCGCCTTCCACATCGCCGACTTCGACACTTTCGACCTGGCCAACTTCAACCGGCAAGTCGGCGCCACCATGTCCACGCTGGGCCAGCCCAAGGTCGAGGTGCTGGCGCGCATGGCGCTGGACATCAATCCCGAACTCAAGCTGGTGCGCTTCCCCACCGGCGTCAGCCACGACAACCTGGCCACCTTCTTCGAGGGGGTGGACTTGTATGTCGATGGGCTGGACTTCTTCGCCTTCGGCGCGCGGCAAGCCACCTTTGCCGCCTGCGCCCGGCTTGGCATCCCGGCCGTCACGGCGGCGCCGCTGGGCATGGGCACGGCCGTGCTGAGCTTCCTGCCGGGCCACATGAGCTTTGAGGAGTATTTCGGCTGGGGCGACCAGCCGGAGCTGGAAAAAGCCCTGCGCTTCCTGGTCGGGCTGGCGCCGGCCGGGCTGCATGGCGGCTACCTGGTCGATCCGTCCGCCATCAACTTGAAAGAGCGGCGCGGCCCGTCTACCATCATGGGCTGCGAACTGTGCGCCGGCGTGGCCGCCACCGAGGCGCTCAAGATCCTGCTGCAACGCGGCCGGGTGCGGCCGGCCCCGTGGGGCTACCAGTTCGATGCCTTCCGCAACAAGCTGGTGCGCACCTGGCGTCCCGGCGGCAACCGCAACCCCTTGCAGCGGCTGGCCATGATGCTGGCGCGGCGACGACGGCCCGGAGATCCGACATGAACGCAATGGAGCAAATCCTCGAACTGGCGCGCTGGGCGCCCAGCGGCGACAACACCCAGCCGTGGCGCTTCGAAATCCTCGACGCCCGCCGGCTGGTGGTGCACGGCCACGACACGCGCGACCATTGCGTCTACGACCTCGACGGCCACCCCAGCCAGATCTCGCTGGGCGCGCTGCTGGAAACCATGGCCATCGCCGCCAGCACCTTCGAGCTGGAGATGCGCAGCATGCGCCACAGCGACACGCCCGACACCCGGCCCACCTTCAGCGTCGAATTCCTGCCCGCGCCCGGCATGGAGGCCGACCCGCTGGTCGACGCCATCCTGCCGCGCGCGGTGCAGCGCCGCGCGCTGAGCCGGCGGCCGCTGACGGCCACGGAAAAAAACGCCCTGCTGGCCGCCCTGCCGGACGGCTACCGGGTGCGCTGGCTGGAAGGCCCGCAGCGGCTGGACGCCGCGCGCCTGATGTTCCGCAACGCCAAGCTGCGCCTGACCATGCCGGAAGCGCACCGCGTGCACCAGGCCATCATCGAATGGAATGCCCGCTACAGCGAGGACCGCATTCCCGACCAGGCGCTGGGCGCGGACGCCATGACCACCCGGCTGATGCGCTGGGTGATGCAGGACTGGAAGCGGGTGCGGTTCTTCAACACCTGGCTGGCCGGCACGCTGGCGCCGCGCCTGCAGATGGACCTGATCCCGGCGCTGGCCTGCGCCGCCCATTTCGTGCTGGTGGCCGGGCGCAAGCCGCAGCGCATCGACGACTACGTGGCCGCCGGCCGCGCCATGCAGCGCTTCTGGCTGACCGCCACCGCCCAGGGCCTGCAACTGCAGCCGGAGCTGACGCCGCTGATCTTCGCCCGCTACGTGCGCGAAGACCGGGTGTTTTCCGCCACGCCCGGCATGCAGGAAATGGCCGCGCAACTGTCGCGCCAGGGCGAGGCCCTGGTCGGCCAGCAGGACTGGGAGGCGGCGGTGTTCATGGGCCGCATCGGCGCCGGCGCCGCCGCACAATCGCGCTCGCTGCGGCGTCCGCTGCGCGACTTGCTGGTGCCGTCCGGGAGCCACTGATGCGCGCCATCAAGCCCGGCCAGGTCGCCCTGTTTCTCGCCCTGCTGGCGCTGATCCTGGTGCTGGCAGTCGGCACCACCGCGCTGCTGTTCGGCCGCCTGCCGCTGGGCGATTTCCGCGGCGTGACGCTGGTGGCCATGGCCATGCTGCTGGTCTACCTGTACGCCTTCCTGATGTACCGCCTGTTCCTGCTGGCGCTGCCGCTGAGCGAGGGCGAAGTGGCGGAACACTCGCGCCACGAGCTGACGGCCAACGTCCACTTCCTGTTCTATCTGCTGCTGTTCAATTCGCTGATCCGCACCCACTTCATCCCGATACCGATCCAGCGCCTGATTTATCTTGCGCTGGGCGCGCGGCTGGGCGCCAACACCTATAGCGCCGGCGCCCTGCTCGACCCGCCGCTGACGCGCATCGGCAGCAACACCGTCATCGGCCACGACGCCGTCATCTTCGCGCACGTGATCGAAGGCCGGCGGCTGGAATTGAAAGCGGTCCAGATCGGCAATACCGTGACCATCGGCGCCAAGGCGGTGGTGATGGCCGGGGTGCGCATCGGCGACAACGCCATCGTCTCCACCGGCGCGGTGGTCACCAAGGATACCCGGATCGGCGCCGGCGAAATCTGGGGCGGCATACCGGCGCGCCGCATCAAGGCCGCCCCCTGACGGAATTCTTTACACCGGCGCCGCGGCCGCCCCGGACGCCGTGCGCAAGTGCTTGATTTCATGGGGATCGCCAGCACTGGCAAGGCTTTTGCTCTTTGATCGTCACGGCTTCGATTCCCGTGGCCTTTTTCGAGGAGCACTCATGAAAACCTATCCACCCGCGCTGGCCGGCGCTGTGCTGGCCGCCGCCCTGGCCGCGCCGCTGGCGGCCAGCGCCGGCCCCACCCTCGGCCTGGATCCCACCGGTACCGGCAGCTACAGCACTTACGCCGACCTGTGGACCAACGTCACCGATACCGGCCTGGCCACCGGCTTCATTCCCGGCCGCATTGTCGGCCCTGGCGCCACCGCCCCCTACCTGACCGAGCTGCGTTCGCAAATGGTGGTGGGCACTATGTCGAACAGCAACATCCCAGCCATCGTCACGCCGGCCGGGCTGAACGCCACGTTTGAAATCAGCAAGATCGTGCGCTTCCAGGAACTGGTCACGGCGCAAACCCCCAGCACCATCAACTTCGGCCTGCCGCCCACCCAGTCGGCCGCCATGGACGTCGACCCGCTGCACGCCGGCGTGCAAAACGTCGCCATCTTCCTCGATAACATCACCGACGGCAGCAAGGCCGTGCCCGGCAATGGCGTCAACACCGTGCGCTGCTATGGCGAGGGCATCACCTCGGCCGGCTGCGGCGGCGGCGGCGGCGATGGCGACGGCATCCTGATCATGTCCGGCCACCTGGTGTTCAACCAGGCCAGCTTCAGTGCCACCGGCGCCGTGGGCACCGGCTCGTTCGACTCGCGCTTCATGCTCGACTACGTGGACCCGCTCTTCCTGGACGCCGTCACCGGTTCCATCTTCGTCGACAAATTCACCGGCACCACCAACGTGCCGTCGTTCTTCACGCCAACCATGATGTGGGACGGTTCCACGCCCACCACAGTGCCATTCCTCAAAGTGGATTCGTCGCAGAGCTTCGCCACCATCCCGGAGCCTGCCACCCTGGCACTGATCGGCCTGGGTTTTGCGGGTCTCGCGCTGGGCACGCGCCGCAAAGCACAGTCGTGACCGCAGCAGCGGTCTTTTGCAGCGGACCGGCACCTGTCGCCCGGTCCGCTTTTTTTATGCGCGCCTAAACGGGCAATTGCGACAGCAGACCGGCCAGACGCGCGCCGGCGTCGTAGCGCAGGAATTGCTGGGCCACGCGGCCGGCGGCTGCGCGCGGCGCCGGTTCTCCCAGCAGCTGCAGCGTGGTGTCGCGCAACTCGCCTTCCCTCAGCCGGTCCGAGCGCAGCAACGCGCCGGCGCCGGCCCGCACCACGCCATCCATGTTCAGGTACTGGTCCAGATTGCCGGCGATGCCCAGCACCGGCACGCCGGCCGCCAGCGCCTGCTGGCTGGTGGGGCTGCCGCCATTGCAAATCACCAGCCGCGCGCGCCGCGCCGCCTGCTCGCCCGGCAGATAGCTGGCCACGTGCACATGGTCCGGCAACAGGCCGGGATCGACCTTGCCGGCGGTGGCGGCCAGCACCGTCAGCGGCAGGGGCGCCAGCGCCTGCAATACCCGCGGCAGCAAGGCGCCCTGCCCCGAACTGCCCAGCGTGACGTAGACCATCTCGCGTCCTCCCGGCAAGTCGTCCCACCAGCCCGGCGGCGGCGTCGGCGGCGACCAGGTCACCGGCCCCAGGTAAGCGTGCGTGGGCGGCAAACCATGGGCCGGGAACATTTCCGGTATATCGGCATACAGCACAAAATCGGCATCGGTGTAGATGCGCCGCAGATCGTGCCCCAGCGACGGCAGATGGTAGATGTGCCGCACCCGGTTCAGCGGCCGGCTGTGCAGGGCGAACGCCAGCGGCCGCACCAGCCGGAACACGCGCTCCGCCAGCGCGATCGGCAACACCCGCGCCAGCGGCAGGGCCGGCACCCGGTAATGCTGTTCGACATACGGACTCCAGTAGGCATTGGTCACGCTCACATAGGGCACTTGCGCCAGCCGCGCGCTGACCGACAGCGACAGGCGGAAATCGCCCACCACCACATCCGGCCGCGCCGCCTGCAGCAGGCGCATATCGTCCAGCACGTACTGCTCCAGCGTGGAGACGTCATACACCGGCTTGCCGGCCGCCAGCGCGGCCAGGAAACGCTGGCTGGACACGCTGTTCAGAGTCCAGCTGGTGAGCTCGCTATCCTTGATGAACAGGTCGTAACCCGGCGCGCAAGCGAAGTGCACGTCGTAGCGCTGCCGGTCCAGCGTGCGCGCCAGCGACAGCGGGCGGCCGACATGGGCCAGCGTGACCGCCTCCGCCACGAACAAGATTTTTTTGCGTTCCATGCCCACAGCTTGCGACCTGCAATGGTCACCCGTTTGAGGCAGCGCAAACGTGCGCGCGTTAGACGCAGATCAAAGCCGAGCTTGCCTGAAAACTATATGTTGCTGATTGGCATACAGGAATAGGCCCACGCCATGTTCAATCTGGAGCGCTCCGGTCTGAGTCAGAAGCTGACGATCATGTCCGTGCTGTCCACCGGCAGCGCGCTGCTGCTGCTGTTGCTGGCGTTTGCCACCACCTCCGTGCTCAGCCATAGCGAAGACGCGCGCCAGCAACTGGCTTCGCTGGCCGCTGTGATCGGCAGCAACAGCAAAACCGCCCTGCTCTATGCCGACCGCCAGCAGGCCGCACAGACGCTGGCCTCGCTGGTCGCCGAGGAAGACATCCTGCAGGCCGCTGTGTACGACAGCGAGGGCCGGCTGCTGGCGCGCTACCTGTCGCCGCGCCTGCCCGCCGGCCAGGCCGGGCCGGAAACGCTGGCAGCGCCGTTCGACGCCGTTGACGTGCGCAGCGAACGCAGCGGCCTGCCGTGGGCGCCGGCGCTGCGCGTCTACCGCGTGCTGCGCCAGAACGCCGGCGACACCAACGGAATCGCCGGCGCGGTGATGGTGGAAGGCGCACAAACCCGCATGTGGCTGGACATCCTGAAAAACCTCGGCGCCGCCGTGGTCGTGGCCGCGCTGGCGTTCATGCTGGCCTTGCTGACGGCGGCGCGCTTCAAGGGCAGCATCGCCGAGCCGGTCGGCCACCTGATCGCGGCGGCGCAGCAGGTCAGCCGCGGCCAGGCCACACCGCGCATCGCGCACCAGCGTCACGACGAGCTGGGCGCGCTGATCGACAGCTTCAACGACATGCTGGCGCAGGTGGAAGGCCGCGACGCCGCGCTGGCCCAGTACCGCGACCAGCTGGAGCGCCAGGTCAGCATGCGCACCGAGCAGCTGGAAAAAGCCAAGAACGCCGCCGAGGCCGCCAGCCAGGCCAAAAGCGCCTTCCTGGCCACCATGAGCCACGAAATCCGCACCCCCATGAACGGCGTACTGGGCATGACCGAACTGCTGCTGGCCACGCGCCTGAGCGAGCAGCAGCGTCACTACACCAGCATGGTCAAGCGCTCGGGCGAGCATCTGCTGGTGATCATCAACGACATCCTCGACTTTTCCAAGATCGAGGCCGGCAAGCTGACGGTGGAATACATCCACTTCCATTTCCGCGACCTGCTGGACGACCTCGACAACGTGTTCTCGCCGCAGGCGCAGGCCAAGGGGCTGCGGCTGGAACTGGACATCGCGCATAACATCCCGCTCAGCGTGTGCGGCGACCCCAACCGCCTGCGGCAGGTGCTGTTCAACCTGCTGGGCAACGCCATCAAGTTCACCGACGCCGGGCAGATCACCGTGCGGGTCATGGTGGCGCAGGAGGACGCCCAATCGGTCGGTCTGCGTTTCGAGGTGCACGACACCGGCATCGGCGTCTCGCCCGAGGCGCGCGCGCGCATCTTCGATTCGTTCTCGCAGGCCGACGGCTCCACCACGCGCAAGCACGGCGGCACCGGGCTGGGACTGGCGATTTCAAAACAACTGGTGGAACTGATGGGCGGCGCTATTGGCGTCGACCATGCGCTAACTCAAGGATCGGTGTTTTGGTTTGCCGTAAATTTTGATAAACGTCGCGTCGAGAGCGACGATCCGTCCACCGCCACCCAGGGAATCCGTGCTTTGATTGTCGATGAAACTCCCGCCAGCCGCGCCGCACTGGAGCAGCAACTGGCGGCCTGGGGCATTGCCTGCACCAGCGCCGCCGCCACCGAGGCCCTGCCGCATCTGCGCCGGGCGGCGGCCGACGGCCACGTCTGTGATGTGGTGCTGCTCGACATGGAACTGCCGCGCACCAGCGGCCTCGCGCTGGCCGCCGCCATCCACAGCGAGCCGGCGCTGGCGTCGCTGCGCCTGCTGTTGCTGAGCACCGGGCGCAACGCCGCCGACCGCGTGCAGCAGCGCGAGGCCGGCGTCGCCTTCCAACTGATCAAGCCGCTGCGCGGATGCGACCTGCACGACGCCATCACCGCCCCGCTGCGCGGCCGCGAGGCGCGGCACGCCGGCATCCCCGGCACGGGCGAGGCGCTGGCGTCCCCGCCCGCGGCGGTCGCCCCCGCCGCGCCGCCGGTGAGCATGCTCAGCGCCGGTCCGGCGCGCGGCCGCAAGCGCCGCAAGGTCCTGCTGGCGGAAGACAATCCGGTCAACGTGGAAGTGGCCAGCGCCATGCTGGAAGGCCTGGGCCTGGAGGTCAGCCGTGCCTGCAACGGCGAGGAAGCGCTGCACTCGGTGCTGGCCGGCGACTTCGACCTCATCCTCATGGATTGCCAGATGCCGGTGATGGACGGCTTTGCCGCCACCACCGAAATCCGCCGCCACGAACAACAGCGCGGCCGCGCGCGCAGCATGCCCATCATCGCCATCACCGCCAACGCGCTGCAGGGCGACCGCGAATCCTGCCTCGCGGCCGGCATGGACGACTACCTGAGCAAACCCTTCACCCAGCAAGCGCTCGGCCAGACCCTGTCGCGCTGGATCAGCCTGCCGCGCGTGGCGCCGCCGCCGGCCGACGCCGGGCCGCCGGCCGGCGACGCCATCCAGCGGCAAGCGCTGGACAACATCCGCGCACTCAGCCCGCACAACGGCGGCGCCTTGCTGGAACGCGTGCTGCAAGCCTTCCTGCGCGACACGCCGCTGCATCTGCAGGCCATGCGGCAAGCCATCGCCAGCGGCAACGCCGTCCAGTTGCGCAAGGCGGCGCACAGCCTCAAATCGAGCAGCGCCAATGTCGGCGCCCAAGCGCTGGCCCAGCGCAGCAAGGAACTGGAACAACTCGCACGCAATGACACCACCGCCGGCGCCGCACCACTGCTGGCTGAGATGGAACACTCTTTCCAGGCCGCGCGGCAGGCGTTGGGAGCCCTCCTGGAAAAGGAAACCTGAACATGGCAACTTCCCCCAAGCGCGGCCTGGTCCTGGTCGCCGACGACGATCCCACCATGCGCCTGCTGATGCTGGAAATGCTGGCGCAGGTGGGCCTTGACGCCATCGAGGCCGAGGACGGCCTGCAGGCCGTGGCCAGCTTCCAGAGCGTCACCCCGGATCTGGTGCTGCTCGATGTCGACATGCCCGGCATGGATGGCTTCAGCGTGTGCCGCGAAATCCGCAAGCTGGAATCGCAGGCGGCCGTGCCCATCATCATGGTCACCGGCGGCGACGAGCTGGAAGCCGTCACCCGCGCCTACGAGGCCGGCGCCACCGACTTCGTCTCCAAGCCGATCAACTGGCCCATCCTCGGCCACCGCGTGCTGTACGTGCTGCGCGCCAGCGACGCCATCAGCCGCCTGCGCATCGCCGACGCCCAGCACCGCGCCGTGCTGGCCGCCATTCCCGACACCTTCTTCCGCATGAACAAGGATGGCTACTACCTCGACTACGAACAGGGCCACGAGGCCAGCAGCGTGTTCTCCACCGACATCTGCGTGGGCCGGCACCTGAGCCAGGTGCTGCCGCCCGACATCGCCGGCCACATGATGGAGCAAGTGCATACCGCGCTCGACACCCAGCACATCCGCTCGCTCGATTACGAACTGCCGGCGCCCGTGCCCGCGCCGCGCACGCGCCAGGGCGGGCAGCCGGCGGCGCTGCCGGTGCGCCACTTCGAGGCGCGGCTGGTGGCCACCGGGCCGAACGAGGTGCTGGGGCTGGTGCGCGATATCAGCGAGCGCAAGCGCAGCGAAGAACAGATCCGTCGCCTGGCCTACTGCGACTCGCTGACCGGCATCCCCAACCGCCAGGCCTTCCTGGAAACGCTGGAGGCGGAACTGGCGCGCTCGCGCAAGGCCAACAAAAAATTCGCCGTGCTGTTCATGGACCTGGACGCCTTCAAGCGCATCAACGACACCCTGGGCCACGACGTCGGCGACCAGCTGCTGAAAGCCGTCTCCGAACGCCTGCGCGAGACCACCCGGCCGGGCGACCTGGTGTCGCGCACCGAGGCCGCCACCAATCTGGCGCGGCTGGGGGGCGATGAATTCACCATCCTGATTCCCGAGCTGGAGCGGGTGGAAGACGCGCTCAACGTGGCGCACCGCGTGAAGGAAGCCATGCGCCGCCCCTTCCTGCTGGACGCGCACGAAATCTTCGTCACCGCCAGCATCGGCATTTCGCTGTATCCGGAGGATGGCGAGGACTGCAACTCGCTGCTCAAATATGCCGACACCGCCATGTACCACGCCAAGAACTGCGGCAAGAACAACGCCAAGCTGTACAGTTCCTCGCTGACCATGCAGATCATGAGCCACGTCAAGCTGGAAGTGGGCTTGCGCAAGGCCTTGCAGAACGATGAGCTGTACCTGCTGTACCAGCCGCAGATCGAGGTGCGCAGCTCGCGCATCGTCGGCTTTGAAGCGCTGGTGCGCTGGCGCCATCCGGAGCGCGGCGTGATCTCGCCGACCGAATTCATCCCGCTGGCCGAAGAGACCGGCCTGATCGTGCCGATCGGCGAATGGGTGCTACGCAGCGCCTGCCAGCAGGCGATGGCATGGCAGCAGCCGGGCAAGCCGCCGGTGCGGGTGGCGGTGAATCTCTCGGCCAAGCAGTTCAAGGATGAAAACCTGATGCAAAGCGTAATCTCGGCCCTGCACGACACTGGCCTGCCGGCCGAACTGCTGGAACTGGAACTGACCGAGGGCACGCTGATGGACGATGCCCGCGCCACCATGTCCACGCTGGAGCAATTGCGCGCCATCGGCGTGTACCTGTCGATCGACGACTTCGGCACCGGCTACTCATCGATGAATTATCTGAAGCGCTTCGACGTGCGCGCTTTAAAGATCGACAAAAGCTTCATCAGCGGCCTGCCGCTGGACTCCGAAAACGCCGCCATCACCCGCGCCATCATCGCCATGGCGCACGGCCTGAAAATGGCGGTGGTGGCCGAAGGCGTGGAAACCGACGCCCAACTGGTCCTGCTGGAACAATATGGCTGCGACATGGTCCAGGGCTACTACCTCGGCCATCCCTCCCCGCCCGACACCATCCACCGCATGCTGGCCAGCCAATACGCGCTCGCCATGACATGATCAGGATCACGAAACGCGGGTGGAACCACATCATCAAGTACCATACCGGCTCGCAATTTACGCGCCGTAAATTAAAGAGTAAATTCTATAGCACGGTTGATTTGGTTGATTTGGTTGACAAGGCTAGCAATGAAGCTCCCGTACCATATAAAGGTAATCTTCAACGCGTATTCGATGCTGGAGAACCTGTAGGAATAGACCGCGACACAGGAAAAGCGACTTCGACAGTAACCATTTTTACGCGACCAAACGGCGATCTCATCACAATGTTTCCCGGCCGTCGATAGGAGTGATCATGTCACTGGATTTTGCCATACTCGCCGAAGACGGGAGCCTGCTTGAAATTGTTCCATTGGACATGGACCAGCACGATGAGATGATCAACTGTGCGAGCGAACTCCAATTATTCCGCCTCCTCCGATTTCATGATTACTTTGAGGACGTCGACACCTGGCCGATAGAGTTACCCGGCCTACAGCGGGAGGTTGCAGTGATGCGTTCCGTAATCAAGACAGGAAAAATAAATGTATTCCTGCGTGACCTTCACCAACTCATCGAGCTAGCGATTCAACGCCGACAAATCGTCCACGCGATTCCGGACTAGGCATTACAACACGCCGTCCTGCTTCATCGCGGCGATGGCGTCGGCGCTGTAGCCGAGGGCTGACAGGACTTCGTCGTTGTGCTGGCCCAGCGTGGGGCCCAGCCATTTGGTGTAGCCCGGCGTGGCCGACAGTTTGGGCGAGATCGCCGGCAGCTTGACCGGCGTGCCGTCCGCGAACTGGTGCTGCTCGAACATCTCGCGCGCCAGGAATTGCGGGTCGGTCATCATGTCGCGCACCGAGTAGATTTTGCCGGCCGGGACATCAGCCGCTTTCAGCACTGCCAGCGCGCTATCGATGGTCTGCGTGTCGCACCAGGCCTGAATCGCGTCGTCGATCATCTGGGTGTGCTTGACGCGGCCGTCGTTGCGTTCCAGCTCGGGATTGCCGGCCAGGTCAATGCGGCCCATGGCCAGCAGCAGGCGCTTGAAGATGGCGTCGCCGTTGCCGGCGATGACGATGTTCTCGCCATCTTTCGTCGTATAGGTATTCGACGGCACGATGCCCGGCAACGAGCCGCCGGTGCGCTCGCGCACCACGCCGGCGTGGTCGAACTCCGGCACCAGCGATTCCATCAGGTTGAACACGGATTCGTACAAGGCCACGTCCACCATCTGCCCCTCGCCTTTCAGCTTGCCGCCGGTGGCGTCGCGGTGACGCAAGGCCATCATGGCGCCGATCACGCCATGCAGCGCCGCCACCGAATCGCCGATCGACACCCCCACGCGCACCGGCGGGCGGTCGGCGTGGCCGGAAACGTAACGCAGGCCGCCCATCGATTCACCGATGGCGCCAAAGCCCGGCAAATCCTTCATCGGGCCGGTCTGGCCAAAGCCGGACAGGCGCACCATGATGGTCGACGGATCGGCCGCCTTCAATTGCTCGTAACCGAGATCCCACTTCTCCAGCACGCCCGGACGATAGTTCTCGATGATGATGTCCGCCTCCAGCGCCAGCTTGCGCGCGATCTCGCGGCCTTGCGCATGCTTCATATTGAGCGTGAGGGATTTCTTGTTGCGCGACTGCACCGACCACCACAGCGAGGTGCCATCCTTGAGCACCCGCCATTTACGGATCGGATCGCCGCCATCGGGCGACTCGACCTTGATCACTTCCGCGCCAAACTCGGCCAGCATGCGCGCACAAAAAGGGCCCGCGATCAGCGTGCCCAGTTCCAGTACTTTGATGCCCTTGAGCGGGCCGGAAGTGTTCTTGGTGGTCATGTCGTCCTTCGATCCAGCATGGCGCGAGCGATGGTGCCGGCATCCACGTATTCAAGCTCGCCGCCGACCGGCACGCCGCGCGCCAGACGGCTCACACGCAGGCCGCGCGCCTTCAGCATCTCGGAAATGTAGTGGGCGGTGGCTTCGCCTTCGTTGGTGAAATTGGTGGCCAGCACCACTTCGGTGACCAGGCCGTCGGTGGCGCGCGCCACCAGTTTTTCCAGATGGATGTCTTTCGGGCCAATGCCGTCCAGCGGCGACAAGCGGCCCATCAGCACGAAGTACAAACCCTTGTAGGTCAGGGTCTGCTCGATCATCAGCTGATCGGCCGGCGTCTCGACCACGCACAGCAGGCGGCGGTCGCGCGACTCGTCGCTGCAGGTGTCGCAGACATCTTCTTCGGTGAAGGTATTGCACAGCGCGCAGTGGTGCACGGCGTTGACCGCCTGATGCAATGCGCGCGACAGCATGTCCGCCCCTTCGCGGTCATGCTGCAGCAGGTGGAACGCCATGCGCTGCGCCGACTTCGGTCCCACGCCGGGCAAGCGGCGCAGGGCTTCGGTCAGGAATTCCAGCGACTTGGACATGGTTCCTTAGAAAGGCATCTTGAAGCCGGCCGGCAGGTTCATGCCGGCGGTCAGGCCGCCCATTTTCTCGGCGGCGGTGGCTTCGGCCTTGCGCACAGCGTCGTTGAAGGCGGCGGCCACCAGGTCTTCCAGCATGTCCTTGTCGTCGGCCAGCAGCGACGGGTCGATCGACACGCGCTTGACGTCGTTCTTGCAGGTCATGACCACCTTGACCAGGCCGGCGCCCGACTGGCCTTCCACTTCGATCAGGGCCAGCGATTCCTGGGCCTTCTTCATATTCTCTTGCATTGCCTGGGCTTGTTTCATCAGGCCGGCCAGTTGGTTCTTCATCATGGTGGAGTTCTCCGTGTTGCGATAAGTTGTTTAAGGAAGCGATCAGGCAGCCGCAGCCGCGCTGGTTTGCGGCGGCACGATGGAGCCGGGGACCACCCAGGCGTCCAGTTCGCGGATCATGCTGTTCACAAAGGGATCATTGGCCACCGTTTCTTCGGCGGCGCGCTGACAGGCTTCGCGGTAGGCTTGCGCTTCGGCGCTGGCGGTGTACCAGACGGCGCCCAGTTCGGTATCCACCCGCACCGGACGGCCGAAGCGTTCGGTCAGGGCGGCGGTCAGTTTTTCCACATTGCCGGGCGTGCGCCAGGTTTCGATCGGCACGCGCAGGGCGATCACGAAGGCGTTGCCTTCGAAGTAGCATTTGACCATCTCAGCCTGCATCGCCAGCTGCTGGGCGGTGCCGCGCAGAGGCAATGCGGCGGCCACGGCTGGCCAGTTGCCGTCCCAGCTCAGCTCGGGGACAGGCGTGATGACGTAGGCATACGGCGCCTTGGCCGGGGCCGGGGCGGCGCGGACCGGCATGGCGATGGCGTGCGGATCGTTGGCCTGCTGGGCTGGCGCGGCAGCCGGTTCAGGCGCGTACGGATGCGCGGCGCCCTGGGCCGGCACGGCGGAGTCGTCCGAGAATTCGGTGACCCACGGTGGCAGGTCGTCTTCTTCGACAACTGGCTTGGCCTTGGCTGCCGGGGCAACGTACTGCGGAGCAGCCGCAGGCGGCGCCGCGCGCACAGGCGCTTCCAGGACGGCAGCGCCGCCGTCCGCGGCTGGCGGCATGTCTTCCCACGGCGCCGGACGCGATGGCGCCACGCTCGGCGCGGCAGGCCCCTGCGGCGCGGATGGCGCGGCGTACACGCTCGCTGGCGGTGCCGAAGGCGCCATGGCTTGTGGAGCGGGCGAGGCGGTGTGCGCGCTCGCTGGCGATGCTGACGGTGCCAAGGCTTGTGGCGCCGATGGCGCTCCATGTGCGCCGGCCTGCGAAGCGAATGATGCCGGCGCCGTCGAAGCGGCGCTTACGCTGGGAGGCGACGACGCAGCTGCAGGCGCTGGCGCCGGTGCGCTGGCGGTCGGACGGGCACCACCGGGACGCGATGCGGCGCGTGCGGCTTCCAGCGCAGCGTTGATCGCAGCGCGCGCAGTGCTGATCGGTGCTGCCGGTGCAGGCGGCGGTGCGCTTGGTGCAGCATCTGGCGCCGGTGCTGCGCTGGCCGGCGACTGCGGAGCGGCAGACATTGGCGCAGCGGCTGGCGCTTGTGCAGCGGCTGGTGCTTGAGCGGCTGGTGCTTGAGTGGTTGGTGCTTGTGCGGCGGCTGGCGGCGGCGCGGTGACGGGCGCTGGTGCGGCGGCTGACGGTGGCGCGGCGAAGGCCGCTCGTGCGGCGGCTGGCGGCGCGGCTTCGTTGCGCGCCATGGCGGCGGCGCCGGCGATCACCGATGGCGGCACCACGCTGGCGTGGCTCGCTTGTACATTGGCGGCTGCGCGCGCCGGCGTCGCACCGGCGGCGGCGCGGGCCGAAGCCATCGCGGCCTGGCGCGATACCGCCGGCGTGGCTGCCGCTGGTTGTCCCTCAGCCCCGCCTACGCCGGGGCGAAAGGCCAACATCCGTAACAAGGTCATCGAGAAACCGGCATATTCATCCGGCGCCAGTCCCAGCTCATTGCGGCCATGCACCGCGATCTGGTAATACAGCTGCACCTCTTCCGCATCGAACAAGCCGGCGAGGCGCACGATATCCGCATACTCCGGCAAATCCTCCGGCAAGGCTGCCGGCACCGTCTGCGCCAAGGCGATCCGATGCAGCAAAGTGCCCAGATCCTGCAAGGCGCCGTTGTACGACAGACTGCGCGTGGCCATCTCATCGGCCACGGCCAGCAGATCGGCGCCATCCTGCGCCGCCAGCGCATCGAGCAGGCGAATCAAATAAGACTGATCCAGCGCGCCGAGCATGCCCTGCACCGCATCCAGCGTCACCGCGCCGGCGGCGTAGGCGATCGCCTGGTCGGTCAGCGACAGCGCGTCGCGCATCGAACCATGGGCGCCGGTGGCCAGCAAACGCAAGGCCGGCTGTTCGAAGGTGATGCCCTCCTGCCCCAGAATATTCTCCAGGTGGCCGATGATGTGCCCCGGCGGCATCTGCTTCAGATTGAACTGCAGGCAGCGCGACAACACGGTGACCGGAATCTTCTGCGGATCGGTGGTCGCCAGAATGAACTTGACGTGCTCCGGCGGCTCCTCCAGCGTCTTCAGCATGGCGTTGAAGGCGTGATTGGTCAGCATGTGCACCTCGTCGATCATATAGACCTTGAAGCGCGCATTGGTCGGCGCGTACACCGCCTGCTCCAGCAACTGCGCCATCTCGTCGACGCCGCGGTTGGACGCCGCGTCCATCTCGATGTAATCGACAAAGCGGCCCGCGTCGATCGCGCTGCACGCCTCGCACACGCCGCACGGCGTAGCGGTGATGCCGCCGGCGCCATCCGGCCCGACGCAATTGAGCGACTTGGCCAGAATCCGCGACAAGGTGGTCTTACCCACACCGCGCGTACCGGTGAACAAATAGGCGTGGTGCAGCCGGCCGCTATGCAAAGCATGCGTCAGCGCGCGAACCACGTGCTCCTGGCCGACGAGCGTTTCGAAGTTTCGAGGGCGGTATTTACGGGCGAGGACTTGATAGGACATGCTAGGATTTTACCGTATCGCGGGTGCCAAAGCGGCAATTGTAACAAGTCGCGACTGGATTAGGTAAGTCTGCGATTTAGCCCTACAATTTGTTTTTCTTTTAATATGCTAAAAATGAAAAAACTGACCCTGATTCCGCTGCTGTTGCTGTCCCTGACCGCCCACGCCGATGAACGCGAATGGCATCCCTATAAAAAACTGGTGGAAGACCTGCGCCTCGACAAGTTCTACGCCCTGCCAGCCGCCGAGCGCGACAAGGTCAATCTTTACGTGACCGTCAAGCCGCAAAACAAAAACATCAAACCGTCCGATGTGGTGCTGACTGTGGTGCACGGCGGCGAGCGCCAGCCGCTGCCGCCATTGTCGCCCGACTACCGCGTGGTGCTGGTGCCCAACGCCAAGTGGATGACGGACGACACCAAGATCATGACCAGCCTGCCAAAAGAGGAAAAGTCGGCCGTCGGCTATGACGCCATCACGCCGCTGCCGGAAGGCTTGCAGTGGAATTACGCGCCGGTGATGAGCAGCGTCACGCAGATGAACCAGGCCATCAAGAAAATGGCCGGCGCGCTGAGCATGTTCGCGCCCAGCGTCAAGGTGGTGGTATTCAAATTCAGCCACCCGGCCCAGCTCAAGGTCGGCAGTGCGGTCTACAACACCGATGGCAAGAACCACATCAAGCTCAAGCCCGAGTCGGCGCTGCTGAAAGAAAATCCGCTGATGGTGGCGTCCGAGCGGCCTTACGAAGCCGAACTGGATTCGGAATGAAAAAGCCGCCCGAGGGCGGCTTTTTTACTGAATAAGGAGGCGAGCCTGATCTGCGGCACTTATGGTGAACGGCTGTGGCTGCTTCGTTCCCGACCTGACCAGGTTGACCATGCCACAATGCGCAGGGGCCCGCCAGACATCATTATACCTTACAGCCCCAACTCCTGCCAAATCTGATCCACCCGTGTCTTCACCTCGGGCGACATGGTGATCACCGTGCCCCACTCGCGCGTGGTTTCGCCCGGCCATTTGTTGGTGGCGTCGATGCCCATCTTGCTGCCCAAACCGCTGATCGGCGAGGCGAAGTCGAGGTAATCGATCGGCGTGTTGTCGACCAGCGTGGTGTCGCGGGTCGGGTCGACGCGGGTGGTAATGGCCCAGATCACCTCATTCCAGTCGCGGATGTTCACGTCCTCATCGACCACCACAATAAACTTGGTGTACATGAACTGGCGCAGGAAGCTCCACACGCCAAACATCACGCGCTTGGCATGGCCGGCGTACTGCTTCTTGATCTGCACCACCGCCATGCGATAGCTGCAGCCTTCCGACGGCAGGTGGAAATCGGTAATCTCGCTGAACTGCTTTTGCAGCAGCGGCACAAACACCTCGTTCAGCGCCAGGCCCAGCACGGCCGGCTCATCCGGCGGTTTGCCGGTGTAGGTCGAGTGATAAATCGGATCGCGGCGCATGGTGATGCGATCGATCGTAAACACCGGGAACCAGTCCTGCTCATTGTAATAACCGGTGTGGTCGCCGTACGGCCCTTCCAGCGCATGCTCGTAGCCGGATGGATGGTTCTCATCCGGGTAGATATGCCCTTCCAGCACAATCTCGGCCGAGGCCGGCACGCGCAGCTCGCTGCCGATGGCCTTGACCAGCTCGGTGCGGCTGCCGCGCAGCAGGCCGGCGAACTGATATTCCGACAAGGAATCGGGCACCGGCGTCACCGCACCTAATATAGTAGCGGGGTCGGCCCCCAAAGCGACGCAGACGGGATAAGGCTTCCCTTTGCTTTGAATGGCGTGCTCGCGGAAGTCGAGCGCGCCGCCGCGATGGGCCAGCCAGCGCATGATGACCTTGTTCGGCCCCAGCACCTGCTGGCGGTAGATGCCCAAATTCTGGCGCTTCTTATTAGGCCCCTTGGTAATCACCAAACCCCAGGTAATCAAAGGCGCCACGTCGCCCGGCCAGCAATGCTGGATCGGCAATTTCGACAAATCGACATCGGCGCCCTCCCACACAATCTCCTGGCATGGCGCGCCGCGTAGCTCTTTCGGCGCCATGTCCCACACTGCCTTCACCAGCGAGCCCAGGCCCATCAAATCCTTGAAGTCCCTGGGCGGCTCGGGTTCCTTGAGGCGCGACAGCACATGACCGATCTTGCGCAGCTCGCTGACGTTCTCCGCGCCCATGCCCAGCGCCACGCGGCGCTGCGTACCGAACAGATTGCCCAGCACCGGGATGCTGTGGCCGGTGGGATGTTGAAACAGCAAGGCCGGACCGCCGGCACGCAAGGTGCGGTCGCATACCTCGGTCATCTCTAAATGCGGCGAAACGGGGCTTAAAATGGGCTTAAGTTCGCCCATCCGTTGCAGTTGAGAAATAAAATCTCGTAGATCGGAATATTTCATCGGTTTTTTAATATTTTCTTACATTAAAGCGCACTGTTTAAAAATACAGGTCAAGTGATTGATTTTATTGGTTTTCCATCGCTAGCAAGACAAAATTCTAGATTTAAAAGTTATAAAAACGATTGACGTTAGTATTGACTTGATATAAAACGGCTTCTACAATCCACCCTACTTGATGAGTACCGCCTTTTGAGGCCACTCATACATTCACGGAGTCGGGGCTCCACATGACATTTTAAGGAGTGTTTTCATAAGGCGTCTGCCTTCCTCCCCGAAAGTAGTTGTATTGCATCTGGTTGACTCCACCTGGAGAGATCAGCAACAAGCAAGCAATGATGGCGTTCTGATCGCGCGCTTCCGCAGCGGCGACGAACGAAATTTCTGATGCACGGCATTAGCACCTGTTTAGCTGCGTATGACGCTGGCGGGGGATCGCTTTTACGGACATTTCAGGGGAACTTTATGATTAATAGCAATAACGGCGCAGCTACGCTTGCCCGTACCATGGCTCGCCAGCCAGCCGCGTGGTTCGCCACGTCGCGCATTTCGGCAAAGGGTGTGTTGACCACCGCCCAGCACACCCTGACCATTGTGGGTGTGACCGCTTTAGTAGTAATGGCAGTATTGTTTGTCCGTCCGGACCTGGCCAAGGCCCTCAGCGACAGTCTGAACCGCGCACCGGCAGCCGAAGCCGTGGCCGTCACCGCGCCGCCGCTGGATGCCCTGATGGAAGCGCCAGCCGCCGCCACGGCCACCGCCTCCACCGCGCCGCTGACGGCCGAGGAAAAAGCCCTGCTGGGCACGGAAAAGCAGCAGAAATGGGTGACCAGCTGGCTGTCCAAGCGTTACCGCGTGGCGGGCGACGCCGCCAACATGCTGGTGTCTACCGCCTATCTGACGGCGCGTGAAATCAAGCTCGACCCGCTGCTGATCCTGGCCGTGATGTCGATCGAGTCCGGCCTGAATCCGTTCGCGGAGAGCCCGATGGGCGCGCAAGGGCTGATGCAGGTGATGTCCAAGGTGCACCACGAGAAGTTCCAGGACATGGGCGGCCTGCAAGCCGCGCTGAACCCGGTCGCCAATATCCGCGTCGGCTCGCTGATCCTGAAAGATTATGTGACCCGTGGCGGTTCGGTGGAAGCAGGCCTGAAGAGCTACGTCGGCGCCGCCGCGTTTGAAACCGATGACGGTTACGGCAGCCGCGTGCTGGCCGAGTACAACCGTCTGAAACAGGTTTCGGCCGGCAAGAAAGTGCCGACCACCACGCCGTCGCAGATCGCCGCCGCGCCAGCCAAGCAGGCAGCGCCGGTCGCCGCGGCCGAGAAATCGGTCAGCGGCACGCAGATCGCCGGCCTGTAACCCGCACATCGCTGCGGCCAGGGTCTGCCCCCGTACGGGGGCAGACCCTTTCGTTTTTGGGGCTCGCTACGGGCAGTTCCGTACGCTGAGACGGCCGGTGTCGCGGAAGGGATCGCGGCCGTTGTTCGATTCCTTGTAGTAGCAAACCACGGCGCCGCCCGGCAAGCGCCATTTCGTCACCCGGCTGCCGTCCGGCGCCGTGAACTCTCCTATCGCTCCGCTGCTGCGGTCGATGTAGGCCTTGCCGATGGCGGTCGCCAGCGCGCTTTCGTCATTGACGTATTTGCGATCGCGCTGGGTCCACGCATCCTTGCGCGCCTGGCGGTCGGCCGCCAGCGCGCCCTTGAGCGCACGCTGCTTGAGGTCGTCCTGCGGCTTGACCGGCACGGCAAACGGATCGGCCGGCAGAACCGGCTCCGCCGCCAGCGGCGCCGGTTCTGCCGGCGGCAACACGGTAATCGCCTGCGGCCCGGCCTGTTGCGACACGGGCGGCGCGGCAGGCGCCATCCTCGGTTCCGCTGCGCGCGCTACCGGACGGTCCGGCCGCGTCGCGGGGCGCAGCGGCTCAGGCGGCGGTGGCCGCTTGAATGGCGTCAGGATATAGGTAATCGGCTCCCTTGGCGCGAAACTGGCCGCCAGCGGCCTCTCGGGTGCTTTCCAGCACATGAACGCCAACAAGTGCGCGGCGCCGATCAGCGCCAGCCAGCCGCGCCGGCGCCGGCTTGGTGATTGCAATTCGATGATGCCGCTCCAGGATTAGCCAAAAAGCAATTCTGGCCAGCCGCCCCCGGCCGGTCAACGCCCAAATAAAAAAAGCCACCGCACGCTACCGTGGGTGGCTTTTAACGATACCAGGACAGCTTAGCGCTTCTTGTCAGCGGCAACTTCTTCCGGACGCAACTGGGCAGCCAGCTTGTCCAGCACGCCGTTGACGTATTTGTGGCCGTCGATGCCGCCGAATGATTTGGTCAGCTCCACCGCCTCGTTGATCACCACGCGGTACGGGATTTCCAGATTGTTCTTCAGCTCGTACGTACCGATCAGCAGCACGGCGTGCTCGATCGGCGACAGCTCGGAAACGCCGCGGTCCACCAGCGGCGCGAAAATCTCGCGCAACTCCACCGACGAACCGATGGCGCCGTTCAGCAACACGGTGAAGTGCTCGGCGTCGGCCTTGTCGAAGCCGTGCGCGCCGCGGATGTGGTTGACCACCGTGGAGGCGGATTCGTTATTCAGCAGCCACTGATACAACCCTTGCAGCGCGAACTCGCGGGCGCGGTGACGCGGCGTGCGGTTCTTGCTTGGGTTGGCGTGCAAAGTCTTCTCAGTCATTTTTTACCTTCGTGTGTTGATTCTTTATTCGTCGTCGCCGTGGTCCTGGCTCAGCTCTTCCAGAGCGATGGTCAGGTTGGCCATTTCGACCGCCACGCGGGCAGCGTCGGCGCCTTTGACGGCCATGCGCACTTCGGCTTGCTCGTCGGTCTCGGTGGTCAGGATGGCGTTCGCGATAGGAATACCATAATCCAGGCCGATACGGGTGATGCCGGCGCCCGATTCGTTCGACACCAGCTCGAAGTGATAGGTTTCGCCGCGGATCACCGCGCCCAGCGCGATCAGCGCGTCGAACTGCTGCGACTCGGCCATCTTCTGCAGCACCAGCGGCACTTCCAGCGCGCCCGGCACGGTCACGTGCAGGATGTCTTCATCTGCCACGCCCAGATGCTTGAGCTCGGCCAGGCAAGCCGACAGCAGGCCGTGGCAGATATCTTCGTTAAAACGGGCTTGTACCACGCCGATGCGCAGGTCTTCGCCGTTCAGATTGGTTTCGTAGCTTCCTACGGTCATGATGGCCTCTTGTATGTTGGTTGAATTAGTTAGGTTTGGCTACGTAGCCGGTCACTTCCAGATTGAAGCCGGTCATCGACGGCATCTTGCGCGGGCTGGCCAGCAGCTGCATCTTGCACACGCCAACTTCGCGCAGGATTTGCGCGCCGATGCCGTAGCTGCGCAGATCCATGCTGGCCGCGCGGCCTTTCGGCTTGGTGTCTTCCGGCTTGCACAGCGCTTCGAACTGGTTGAAGAACTGCTCGGCGGTTTCTTCGCAGTTCAGCAGCACGATCACGCCGCTGTCCGCCGCCTTGATCGCCGCCATCGACGACGACAGATTCCACGAGTGGGTGGTGGCTTCCGATTCCAGGATATCCAGAATCGACACCGGCTGGTGCACGCGCACCAGAGTTTCCTTGCCCTTGACGATCTCGCCATGCACCAGCGCCAGGTGGGCCGAGCCGCTTGGCTTGTCGCGGAAGGCGATCATGCGGAAGTCGCCGTGCGCGGTCTTGAGCGTGCGCTCGCCCGCTTTTTCCACCAGCGATTCATTGCGGCTGCGATAGTGGATCAGATCGGCGATGGTGCCGATCTTCAGATTGTGTTCGCGGGCGAATTCCAGCAGGTCCGGCAGACGGGCCATGGTGCCGTCGTCCTTCATGATTTCGCAGATCACCGAGGCGGGCGTCAGGCCGGCCATGGCGGTCAGGTCGCAACCGGCTTCGGTATGGCCCGCGCGCATCAGCACGCCGCCCTTTTGCGCTTTCAGCGGGAAGATGTGGCCCGGCTGGACGATGTCCGACGGCTGCGCATCCTTGGCCACGGCAACCTGAATGGTCCTGGCGCGGTCGGCGGCGGAAATGCCGGTGGTGACGCCCTCGGCGGCCTCGATCGACACCGTGAAATTGGTGCCGAAGGCGGTACCGTTCTTGGTCGACATCATCGACAGTTCCAGCTGGTTGCAGCGCTCCTCGGTCAGCGTCAGGCAGACCAGGCCGCGCGCGTACTTGACCATGAAATTGATGGCTTCCGGCGTTACGAAGTCCGCCGCGAGCACCAGATCGCCCTCGTTTTCCCGGTCTTCTTCATCGACCAGGATCACCATGCGGCCAGCGCGCAATTCGGCGACGATTTCTTCGGTGCTGGAAATTGACATTTTTAATCCTTCAAGGCTGAGCGAGAGTATTTCTATTAACCCGCTATTTTAAAGGATTTAAGCCTTCCCTACCGTAAAACCGCTTTTTTGGGCAAGCCGCATGGCCTTTTCGTCAAGATTCCATTCCGGTCAGTGCGGCACCAGGGCATCGATCTTGCGCAGCCAGCCATCGAAATGCGGACAGTTCGCCCGAATCTTGTCCAGTCCGATGTCGATGGCAATCTGCGGGCCATCCGATGTTTTGCGATAGCCCGGCACCGCAGCCTTGAGGCGTTTCGAGGGGGCCGTCTCCGATCCATCATTGATATCTTCCGGACCCGCCATCTCGATTATTGCTCGCAGCGCTTTCAGTTCTTTCTTCCCCTTCCAGCCCTCGATAGCGTCAATGTCTGAAAACAGCAGTGCCTCGAATTCATGAACAATCAAGTTCGGGATGAAATTATTCCGCCCCATGTCTTCATGCCATTTCTGCTCCAAAAACTCGGCCTTGCGCCGACCGGTAATCAGGGCGCGATATGCGGCGCTATCCTTGCCGGGAAAGCTATTCGGCAAAGCATAAAGATCAAACAGGGTCGTTACAAAAACACCTGCCTCCCTGCAAAGCCGTTCGATCTGCGGCTTCACTTTTGGATAAGCATGAATGCCACCAGACTGCGCTCGGCTGGTCTGTATCAGAAAGGGTCTGAGGTAAATGCCTTTGCCTGCATACAGCGGCCGCAGCAAGCGGTTGACAAATGCCTCTTCGCTCTGCCCCTCGACCACCACAACGAGGGTCGTCATAGCGTCGGCCTTCCACCCAGCAGATTCTTCATCCATAGCTCGCCGGGGCTGTAATCCGTCAGCCATTCGGCTAGTTCCTCCGCCTTGAGGCGCTGAAGACGGGAGGCACCTTCACGCTTATCGACCACAACCAGGTCCTCCAGCTCAAATTCATTCACCAGCTCCACCGACTGGGTCGAAATAATCAACTGGTGCGAGTGGGATACAGACTTCATCAGCCCGGCAAGAACCCCGATCGCAAAAGGATGTAATCCCAGCTCAGGTTCGTCAATCAAAAGGGCGGTCGGCATGAACTGCTCCGGCTGCAGCAGCACAGTGGCCAGACAGATGAATCGCAAGGTGCCATCGGACAAAGCGCTGGCCGAAAATGGCTCATCATGCCCAGCCTCCGTCCATTCCAGCTGTATTTTTTCCGAATTATCAACCGTGGGCCGCAAATGAAAATCGCCAAAAAAAGGCGCCACCAGCCCAATGGTCTTCACTATGCGGCGATAATGAACGGGATGATGATTCCGCAGCCTCAACAAAAAAGCCGCGAGATTGCGAGCGTCTTCGCGCAGATACTCATTATCATTGAGGTTGTGGATTTGCTTAACTCTGGCATCGGTACTTGTGTCATGAAAATGATAGATGCGCCACTTCCTGATCGATTCCAACACGCCGTCCAAGCGATTGGATCCGCCAGAACTGTTATACAAATGCACCTGAGATTCGAGATAGCCGGAGCTAAAAACGTTTTGCCCGTCAATATGGGCAACGCCTTCGCGCTGAAACATCAGACGATTGTCAGCCGTGGGAATCAACTCGAACGAATAGGGGACCTCTCCAAAATAGAGCGCCGCAGTCAGCTCCTCTGTTTGCTTTCGGCCAAAGTGCAGCACGCTGTCCGCTCCCCCTGCCTTCCCGACTGCGAGCTGGAGCCGCTGGTCAAGCAACTGGCCAATGAACCGAAAAAAACCGATGTAGTTGGATTTTCCAGCTCCATTGGCACCGATCAGCACATTCAACTGGCGCAGATGCAGATCGCTCTCCGCGATGGACTTGTATCCCTTTAACACAAGCCGCGAAACGTGCTGCTTCTCATAGACTGGCTTAGTCATATCGATGCCTTCGGCCCTTTCTTAGTATTGCCGCTCGATTATCTTACCCTTTTGCGGCACCCACCGATACCATGCGCTCGACGTAGCGGGCGATCAGGTCGATTTCAAGGTTGACCTTGTGGCCCACGGCCAGGTGCTTGAGCGTGGTCATGGCGATGGTGTGCGGGATCAGGTTGATCGAGAACTGGCAAACCAGATCGGCGCCACTGCCGATATCGGTGATGCGGTTGACGGTCAGCGACACGCCGTTGACCACGATCGAACCCTTGTAGGCCAGGAATTTGGCGAGGTCGTGCGGCGCCTCCACCACCAGCTCCCACGATTCGCCCACCGGCTCGAACTTGCGCACCACGCCCAGGCCGTCGACGTGGCCGGACACCAGGTGGCCGCCGAGGCGTTCGTTCAGCGTCAGCGCCTTTTCCAGATTCACTTCGGTCAGCGTGTCGAGGCCGACGGTCTTGTTCAGGCTTTCGCGCGAAACGTCGACGCGGAAGTTGGTGGCATCCTTCTCCACCACGGTCATGCAGGCGCCGTTGATGGCGATGGAGTCGCCCAGCGCCACGTCGGCCAGCGGCAGGCCGCCGGCGTTGATGTCCAGGCGCACGCCCGCAAACGAGCCGCCTTCCAGCGGCTTGACGGATTCAATTTTGCCGATGGCGGCAACGATACTAGTGAACATAATTCTTCCTAATGAGTGAATCGTGCAAGGATACGCAAATCTTCGCCGATCTG
>Ga0102587_1000153_pt1 | contig 92987 bp, 94 predicted proteins | sample AraplaF_Col_mTSA_FD_76853 | JGI IMG/M metagenome (GOLD analysis project Ga0102587, IMG submission 76853) | Arabidopsis root microbial communities from the University of North Carolina, USA - plate scrape MF_Col_mTSA (SPADES assembly) (version 2) | ecosystem: Host-associated > Plants > Roots >...
GATCTGCGCCTGGATGGTCACATCCAGCGCGGTGGTGGGCTCATCAGCGATCAGCAGCGTGGGGTTGCAGGCCATGGCAAGCGCGATCATCACGCGCTGGCGCATGCCGCCCGAGAGCTGGTGCGGGTATTCGTTCAGGCGCTGTTTCGCGGCAGGGATTTCCACCAGCTCCAGCATGCGCAGCGCATGGGCCAGCGCGGCCGTGCGGTCCAGGCCCATGTGCAGGCGCACCGATTCGCCGATCTGTTCGCCCACGGTGAAGACCGGGTTCAGGCTGGTCATGGGCTCCTGGAAGATCATCGCGATTTCATTGCCGCGTATGCGCCGCATTTCCGCTTCGGGCAGCGACAGCAAATCCATCGTCCGGCCGGCGCGGTTGGTGAACAGCGCCTCGCCGCTGACCTGGGTGGAGGCCGTGCGCGACAAAAGCCGCATCAGCGTGAGGCTGGTCACCGACTTGCCGGAGCCTGACTCGCCAACCAGGGCGGTGGTCTTGCCCGGGCGTATGCTGAAGCTCACATCGGCCACCGAGCGGACCAGGCCTTCGTCGGTATCGAAGAAGGTGCTGAGATGGCGGACTTCCAGCCGGTTCACGTCGATTTCTTTCATATCGATTGGTTTCACATCGATTTCCTCAAGCGTGGGTCCAGCAGGTCGCGAATGCCGTCGCCCAGCAGCTGCAGCGAGAGCGCGGTGAGGATGATGGCCAGCCCCGGAAACAGCACGATCCACAGCGCCTGGTGGGCATACTGCTGGCTACCGGCGACCATGGTGCCCCAGGTGGGAATCTCGGGCGGCACGCCCACGCCCAGGAAGGACAACGCGGCCTCGGCCAGGATGGCATAGGCAAAGATGAAGGAGGCCTGCACCAGGATGGGCGACATCAGGTTGGGCAGGATGTGGCGCAGCAGGATGCGCGTGGTGGAAACACCCACGGCGCGCGCCGCCTCCACAAACAGCAGCTCGCGCACCACGAGCGTGGAGGCACGCACCACACGCGCGACGCGCGGCGTGTAGACCAGCACCAGGGCCAGCACCACGTTCAGCATGGAAGGCCCCAGGATGCCGACCAGCGCGATCGCCAGCAGGATGTCGGGAAAGGACATCATGGCGTCGACCACGCGCATGATGGCCACGTCCAGCCGGCGGAAGAAGCCGGCCACCAGGCCGAACAGCGTGCCCAGCACGATGGAGCCGATGGCCGTCAGCGCCGCGATGCTCAACGAGTAACGCGCGCCGTAGGCGATGCGCGCGAACAGGTCGCGGCCCAGCTCGTCGGTGCCCAGCAGGTGCTGGGCCGTGGGTGCCGAGAGGCGCTCGCGCACCGCCGTGTCGTTGGGGTCGTAGCCGCTGACCACATTGGCCAGCAGCGCGACCGCGACCACAATCAACAGGCAGATACCGGCCACCAGCACGATGCGGCGGCGAAAGAGCTTTTTCAGCGTGAGAGGAATCTTCATATCAATATTTCACGCGGGGATCAACGAGCATGTAGAGCAAGTCGGTCAGGAAATTGATCACCACATAAATCATGGCCACCACCAGCAGCGCGCCCTGGATCACCGGGTAGTCGCGCCGTATCACCGCGCTCACCACCAGGTTGCCCACACCGGGCAAGCCGAACACGGTCTCCGTCACCACCGCGCCGCCTATCATCAGCGCGACCGTGAGGCCTAGCACAGTGACGATGGGCACCAGTGCGTTGCGCAGCGCATGCTTGAGCACCACCACGTTTTCAGACAGGCCCTTGGCCCGCGCGGTGCGCACATAGTCTTCGCCGAGCACGTCGAGCATGGAGGCGCGGGTAAAGCGGATGATCAGCGCCGAATTGAGCACACCCAGCACCGTGGCCGGCAACACCAGGCAATGGATGCGCTCGGCCAGCGAGGCGCCCGGCTCACCATAGCCCGAGACCGGAAACCAGCCGAGCGAGACCGCGAAGATCTGCATCAGCACCAGGCCGAACCAGAAGCTGGGCACGCTGGCCCCCAGCATCGCGAAGCCGGTAAAGGCCTGGTCGACGGGCTTGCCGCGAAACACCGCCGAGATGATGCCGCAGGGCACGCCGATCAGCGCGGCGATGGCGACCGCCATCAGCGAGAGCAAGGTAGTCGGCTCGGCCCGCTCCCACAGCGCCTGGGTCACGGGCCGCTGCAGAAAGATCGACTCGCCCAGGTTGCCGTGGGCCAGCTCGCGTATCCACAAAGCGAACTGGACCGGCAAGGGCTTGTCCAGGCCGTAGACCTTTTGCACCCGGGCGATGTCCTCGGCCGTGGCCTGGTCGCCCAGCAGCACGGCAATCGGGTCGCCCGGGGCGGCGCGGGTGAGGATGAACACCAGCACCGCCACGATGGCCATGACCACCAGCATGCCCATGGCGCGTGATAACAAATAGCGGGTCATGGCCTTGTTCTATTCAAAAGAGATGATCTTCATATCCATTCCACAGTGTCCCTCGCCAACGCTCATTCAGCCTGCAACGAGGCGAAACCGGCCTTGGCCTGCCCTGAGCCTGCCGAAGGGCCGCAGGCGGCAGCCCCCTCGGGGAACAGCAGCCATACGATGCGAGGGAGCTGTAGGGCTAGCCCTTCAAAGTGGTGTTCCAGAAGAAGGGATAGGTATAGGGCGTGTAGCCTTGCAGCGCCGGCGCGCGCGCCGACAGGCTGGCGAATTTGCCGACCTGGATGTAGGGCACCTCGTCGTAGACCACCTGCTGCACCTTGCCCCAGAGCGCACCACGCTTGGCCGGGTTGGACTCCTGGTTCAGCGCGGTCAGCGCCTCCTGCTTGGCCGGTGAGCTCCACCAGCCCGGCGCGCCGTCGCCCAGTTGCGGGGGCGAGAGCATGGGCTCGGGGAACAAGCCCGAATGGGTGATGTAGATGTCCCACAGCTTGGGGTCGGCGCGGCGCTGCAGCAGCGTCGCCCACTCCACCACGTTCAGCTCGGCCTTGAAGCCGGCGCGCTTGAGCTGCTCGGCCATGATCAGCGCCATGTTGTAGTGGAAGTCGTACTGGCGGCTCGTCAGGATGCGCACCGTCTCGCCCTTGTAGCCGGCCTGCTCGGCCTGGCTCTTGGCCTTCTTGGCGTCGCGCTCGTTGTAAGACTCGGTGCCCGCGGTCGAATAAAAAGGCGTGCCCTTGGGGAAGTGGTTGCCCTCGGCGACGAAAAAGCGCGTGTCGCCGAAGCCCGCCGCCAGCATCTCGCCCTCGCCCAGCGCGGTCTGCACGGCCTTGCGCACCGGCTGGCGCGCCAGCGAGCCTTCCTTGGTGTTGAACACCAGGTAAGGAAAACCAAACGAGGGTGTCATGATGGGCACCACCTTGCCGCCGGCCTTTTCCAGCCGTGGCAGGGCCTCAATGGGCAGCAGGTCGGCATAGTGGAACTGGCCGGCCAGCGCGCCCTCCACCCGGGTGTTGGCATTGGGCACCGGCACGAAGCGCAGCTCTTCCACCGCGGCCACCCGCTTGCCGCCATAACCGCTAGCGGCTTCCTTGCGTGCGGAGTAGCCGTCAAAGCGCGTGAGCAGCACGTACTGGTCGGGCTTGCGCTCCTTGAACTTGTAGGGCCCGGTGCCCACGTACTCGCGCAGCGGCTGGGCCAGGGATTCCTTGGCCATGATGGCCGCCATGCCGGAAGCCATGGCCAATTGCGAGAGCAGCGGCGCGTAGGCGTTCTTCAGCGAGATGTCCACCGTGAGCGGCCCCTTGGCCGCCATGTCGGCCACCTGCACCGCGACCGACTTGCCGCGCGGCGAGACTTCCATCCAGCGCTTGAGGCTGGCGACCACGTCGTCTGCGTGGAGCTCACGGCCGCTGTGCAGCATCACGCCTTTGCGCAGGGTGATGGTGTAGAGCTTGCCGTCGGCCGAAATTTTCGGCATGGCCTCGGCCAGCATGGGCACCAGCGCCGCCTTGGCATCGAAAGTGAACAGCGGCTCGTAAACGTGCTGCATGATGATGCAGACCAGGTCGGCCGGCGTGGACTGGATATCCAGCGTGGGGGGCTCGGCCACCATGGCCAGGTTCAGGGCCGATTTGCCGCCCTGTGCGGCGGCCGGGCCGAAACCGGCGCCGGCCGCACCCAGGGCCAGCAGGGAGGATAGGGCGGTGCGGCGGTGCATGCGGATTTCGCGGGTCATAGAAACTCCTGTTTGAAGTTAAATTTCACAAACGAAGATTAATTGGTCTATAAATGGTATTTTTCAGGATAAACCCCAATAAACGGCGAAATTCTGAAAATATTTTTCATATCCGCTATCAAATTGAACTTAAAAAGGAGTTTTTTATGCCACTGGAATATTTAGGAAATCCCCCGCTGGCCTCCGATCACCAGCCCCGCCCCTTTTCTCCCGCAGTACGCGCAGGTGATTTCGTCTACGTCTCCGGCCAGGTGCCGGCCGACGAAAAAGGCGAGATCGTGCAAGGCGGCATCGAAGTGCAAACCCGCCAGGTCATGAAAAACATCCAGGCCGCACTGGCCCTGGCCGACTGCACGCTGGACGACGTCTGCAAGACGACGGTCTGGTTGCAGGACGCACGCGACTTTGGAAGCTTCAACCGGGTCTATATGAGTTACTTCGCGGGCGGGAAACCGGCGCGGTCTACCACCGAGGCGCGGTTGATGGTGGATGCGCGGGTGGAGATTGATGTTGTGGCTTACAAGCCCAAGGTCTGAGCCTGGTCTTGTTCTAACGGCCGGTATCGTTGCTCAGGCTTGCTGGCCGGCGATCGGAATCGGGAGCGAGGACAAAGAAACAAGGACACGCCACGGCGTGTCCTTGTGGTTTTCTGTATTCGGTTTTATCTGCGGCTGTTGGAGTTTTGTATTCCGGTCCCCATCCCTTGTGGATGCGCCGAGGAGCGGAGATCCAGACGGATCAGGGCAAAAGCGCAGAGCAGAAGCAAGACACGGTAAATCAAACCGGCCAGACCACACCCTTGTCATTGAGGATGGCGTCCAGCGGGATGTCGTGCGGCTCGGGCTCCATGTCCGGCAGCCAGCCCTGCGAGTACCCCAGACCCACGGTGAAAGGCCGCGGCTGCAGGCTGGCGAGCGTGCGGTCGTAAAAACCGCCGCCGTATCCCAGCCGGTAGCCACCTGGCCCATAGCCGACGCAGGGCACGAACAGCAGGGTGGGAATAATCACCTCTGTATCTTTTGGTTTCGGGATGCCGTAGGCGTCTTCCTCCATGGGGCAACCGGGGTACCAGGCATGGAAGGTCAAAGTTTTGTGCAGCTTGTTGACCACTGGCAGGCCGATCTTGCGCGGAGACCGGCTTGCTATGCTTTCTGTAGCAAATTGCGGTTTCTCCGCCTGGGCTGCCGCCGGATTCACGTTATTTGAATCCTTTCCCAGGATGGCGTCTTCCTGCCAGCGGTAAAGCGCGGGCAGCGGGTCGAACTCCCCTTTGATGGGCCAGTAGGCGCCTATGACCTCGTGGGTGGAACCTACCAGCCAGATGCGCATCACACGTTGCAGGAGGTCGGCCCGCGCCAGGCGGTCGGGCATGTTCAGTCGGGCTTCAACCAGCGCTTTACGAGTGCTTAATTTGTCCATAATGTCCCCGATGCTATACAAATTTCTTAACGGGCCGCTGCGTGGCGCAGCCCTTCCCTCTATTTTGGCGGTGGCGGTTTCACTAGCCGTCGCCGCCCCCGCCGCCGCGCAAAGCCCCGGCGCCGGCTCCGCGAGCGCGGCCGACAACGTGATCGTCGAGATGAACAAGGCCTTCAAGCGTGGCGACAGGGCCCGGCTGGCGCAGCTGCTGCCCCAGGCCAGGGGCCACGCGCTGGAGCCCTGGGCCGCCTACTGGGAGCTCAAGCTGCGCCTGGGTGAGGCCAGCGCGCAGGAGGTGCAGGACTTCTTCAGCCGCTACGCCGGCACCTACCAGGAAGACCGCCTGCGCAATGACTGGCTGCTGTTGCTGGGCCAGCGCCGCGACTGGGCCGGCTTTGCCGCGGAGTACCCCAACTACCGCATGAACGACGACAAGGAAGTGCGCTGCTACGCGCTGCTGATCGAGCATCTGAAGAACCCGGTGCGTGATGCGCGCCTGGCCGAGGAGGTGAAGAAAAACTGGTATGCCCAGCGGGAGGCCGATGATGGCTGCAACGCGGCCGCCGAACGCCTGGTGGGCACGAAGAGCCTCACGCCGCAGGATGCCTGGGTCAAGGCCCGGCTGGCCACCGAAGCCAACCGCCCGCGCGCGGCGCTGGCCGCCGTGCAGATCGTTGCCCCTGACGCCGCCGACATGGTGAACGACCTCAACGCCAGCCCGATCAAGTTCCTGTCCGGCAAGCGCATCGCGCTGAGCAAGGCGCGGCGCGAGATCATCACGCTGGCGCTGATCAAGATGGCGATCAGCGACATCGAAGGCGCGGCCTTCCAATTGGAAAACAAATGGGGCATGCAGCTCAGCACCGAGGAGCGCAACTGGGTCTGGGGCGCGATAGGCCGGCAAACCGCCACGCGCCTGGGCTCGGCGCCGGCCGGTGACGCGCTGCAGTACTTCGCGAAAGTCACCAAGGACACCGACCTCAGCGACGACATGCTGGGCTGGAAAGTGCGGGCCGCGCTGCGCGCCGGCAACCAGCCCAACTGGCCACTGGTGCTGGCGGCCGTCAACGCCATGAGCGAGGACGCGCGCAAGGAGCCCACCTGGAGCTACTGGAAGGGACGCGCGCTGCTGGCCACCGCGCCGCCCGATGCCGCGCCCAAGCCCGTCGTCGTGGCGACTACGCCGGGCGTGGCCCAGACGGTCTCCACCGGCATCACGATTTCGCCGCAACGCGCCGAGGCCCTGGCCCTGATGCAGTCCTTCGCGTCGGTGCGCGGTTTTTACGAACAGCTGGCGCTGGAGGAGCTGGGCCAGAAAATCACCGTGCCGCCCAAGCCGGCGCCGCTGACGCCCGAGGAAAAAGAAGCCGCGCGGCTGAACCCGGGCCTGAACCGTGCCGCTTACGCCATCGCCATCGGCCTGCGGCCCGAAGGCACGCGCGAATGGAACTACAGCACCAACCTGCACCAGCGCGGCGGCATGGGCGACCGCGAACTGCTGGCGGCCGCCCAGTTCGCCTGCGACCGACAGATCTGGGACCGCTGCATCAACACCAGCGACCGCACCAAGGGCGAGATCGATTTCGAGCAGCGCTTTCCCATGCCTTTCCGCGAAACCGTGACCAAACGCGCCCAGTCCATCAACCTGGATCCGGCCTACGTTTACGGCCTGATCCGCCAGGAAAGCCGCTTCATCATGGACGCGCGTTCGGGTGTGGGCGCCTCGGGCCTGATGCAGGTCATGCCCGCGACCGCGCGCTGGACCGCGAAAAAAATCGGCCTGGAAGGCTTCACGCAGGACCAGCTCAATGACCGCGACACCAACATCGCGATCGGCACGGCTTACCTGAAGTTCGCGCTGGACGACCTCAATGGCTCCATGCCCATGGCCGCGGCCGCCTACAACGCCGGCCCCGGCCGGCCGCGCACCTGGCGCAACGGCCCGGTGCTGGACGCCGCCATCTGGGCCGAGAGCATTCCTTTCAGCGAGACGCGCGACTATGTGAAGAAGGTGCTGTCCAACACCACCAACTATGCCGCCATGCTGACAGGGCAGCCGCAGTCATTGAAGGCCCGGCTGGGTACCGTGGGGCCGCGCGACGCAGCGCAGCCCGAGCCCTACAAGGACCTGCCTTGAAACAAGGGCGATGGCCTAAGCCGGGTACAGCGCGCCCAGCAGCCTGAGGCCGCGCGCGCCCGTCACGCTGGGCAGGTTGCCGGGCCGGCCCCGCACCAGCTGCCGTGCCAGCCAGGCGAAAGCCGCGGCCTCCACCTGCAGCGGCGGCAGGCCGTGCTGATCGGAAGTGCTGACGCGCAGGGCCGGCAAGCCCGCCTGCAGGCGCGCCAGCAGATGCGTGTTGTAGGCGCCGCCACCGCACACGATCAGCGATTCACTGCCCTGCCCATAGTCATTGACGCCCAGGATGCAGGCCCTGGCGGTGAACTCGGTCAAGGTGTTCTGGATGTCCTGGGGGCGCTCGCCGGCAAAGGGCTGGAGCTTGCCCGCCAGCCAGGCCTGGCTGAACAGGTCGCGGCCCGTGCTCTTGGGAATCGGCTGCGAAAAATAAGGCTCGTCCAGCAGGCTGTCCAGCAAGCGAGGCAGCAGCGTGCCGCCGGCCGCCCAGGCACCGCCGGCATCGTAAGGCTGGCCGGTGTGCTGCCGGCTCCAGGCATCCATCAGCGCATTGCCGGGCCCGCAGTCAAAGCCCAGCACCGGCGAGGCCGCCGCTTTCGGCAGCACGCTGAGGTTGGAAATACCGCCAAGGTTGAGCACGCACACCGTGGCATCCCCGCGGCCGAAAACGCCCTGGTGAAAAGCCGGCACCAGCGGCGCGCCCTGCCCGCCCGCGGCCACATCACGGCTGCGGAAATCGGCCGCCACGCCAATGCCCGTGAGCTCAGCCAGCAGAGCCGGGTTGTTAAGCTGCAGCGTATAGCCCGCGCCTGCCGGCTCACTCGACGTTCTTTGCGGCTGGTGCCGCACGGTCTGGCCGTGGGCGCCTATGGCTTTGATGTCAAAAGGCGAAATGCCTTGCGCCACCACCTGCGCCAGCAGCGCGGCGACAACCTTGGCGTACACCGCTGCAATCTGGTTGCCGGCGAGGGCAGCGCGATGCAGTTCATTAGGGGTAGGAGCGTTCAGCACCAGCAGTTCGGCGTGGAAGGCTTCGTCGAAGGGCTCGGTCGCGGCGGCAAGAACGCGGGGCTTGTCGCCATCAAATACCACCAGAACGCCATCGGCACCATCCAGCGAAGTGCCCGACATCAGGCCTATGTAATAGTCAACCATGCGGCTATTCTGCCGCAGCGGGTAGACCAGAACTCTCTCCTACCAGCAGGGGCCGCGGAACCGGCTTTGCCGGGCCGCAGGCGCAGCGCCCCCTCGGGGGGCAGCGACCCACACGAAGTGGGGGAGCGTGGGGGCTCCAGTTACTCAGCGCGCGTCTGGGTGATGGTCGATGCGGCCGCCAACTGCGTCCTCACGCCCACCGCAAGCTGCTTGAACAGCGGCATGGAGGCTGCGGCGACAGGGACGGTCTCGCTCTGCTTGGCGATGGTCATCGGGTCCTGCTGCACGCCGCCGACGCGGAACTCGAAATGCAGGTGCGGGCCGGTGGCCCAGCCGGTGCTGCCGACCAGGCCTATGGTCTGGCCCTGGCTCACGCTCTGGCCTTTCTGGACCATCAGCTTGCTCAGGTGGGCATAAACGGTTTCGTGGCCGTTGCGATGGCGGATGAAGACCACGTTGCCGTAGCCGTTCTGCACACCGGAGAACTCAACCACGCCGTCACCGACGGTGCGGGCGGGCGTGCCGGTGGGCGATGCGAAGTCAGTGCCCAGGTGGGCGCGCCACTTTTGCAGGATGGGGTGAAAGCGCATCGAGAAACCGCTGCTGATGCGCGAGAACTCCACGGGCGAGCTCAGGTAGGCGCGGCGCAGGCTCTGGCCGTCCAGCGTGTAGTAGCCACCCTTGTGGGCCGCGCCGTTGGCATCCTGGCCCGGGGGCTGGAACCACATGGCCTGGTAGGGCTTGCCGGCATTGACGAATTCGGCCGACAGCACGCGGCCGGTGCGCAGCGGCTCGCCGTCGGCTTCCAGGGATTCATAGACCACATTGAAGCGATCGCCCTTGCGCAGCGCGCGGCGGAAGTCGATGTCGCTGGAGAAAATTTCAGCGATCTGCACGGCCACACCGTCGGGAATGCGGGCGTCGTCGGTGGCGGCGAACAGCGAGGTCTGGATGCTGCCGCTGGACAGGCGGGCCGTGGCGACATAGGGCGCAGTTTCAACGCGCGAAGTGAAACCCGTAGCGCCGCGCTCAATGACCAGGCGCTTGAACGTTGTTTCGTCATCGGTGGGCCAGCGCATGCTGAGCTTGAGCAGTTGCTGGCTGTCGCTGGCTTCGGCCGTCACGTTCTTGCCGGCGCGGCCCGACAGCAGCAGGCGCGCGTTGGCGTCGCTGCGCAGGAAAGCGGCGGCGGCGCTGTCGTCGATGTTCAGGCGTTTGAGCAGGGAGTCGGCGGTGTCGCTGCTGCGGGTGCTTTCAGTGCGAAACAGCTTGAAGCGAAAATCAGTCAGTGATTCGGTCTGGGCCTGCGTGGGCAGGGGTTCCACCGCTTCGAGCACCTGGCGCACCGGCAGGTCGGCGGCGTCGGGCGCCATGGGCGCCACACCGAAGGCCGTGACGCCGGTGCCCAGCAGCAGGACTGCGAGGCTGGCGGCGACCCGTTTGGGATGGCGGCGAAGGCTGTTGGCGACAGGGAGCAATACCTGGGAAGAGTTTGGCAGCTTCAAGACAGGATCCCAACAAAAATGCATCGGGCGCTGCTTGAGCACCGGACTGCTGTATAAAACATGGAGAGCTTTGGTGGCCAGCCCTGGATTAAGGGGAGCCTGAGCCATCCGACGATGTGGTTCCTGATCAGCAAGTTGCAGGCCAACTAAAATGGCCGCGCTGGATGCAGGAGAGACGCCAGTATATCTGTCGGACAAACCCCCGACATGTGAAAAACCCTTATGAATCAAGCGCTTGTTACAAAATACCCCGTCACCGACCGTGTAAAGATGGCCCTCGCGACCACCCTGCGAGGCTGCGAAGAACTGATTCCGGAAAACGATTGGATACAAAAACTGGCCAAATCCGAGGCCACCGGGGTACCCCTGCGGATCAAACTGGGCCTGGATCCGACCGCACCTGACATTCATGTCGGCCATACCGTGGTGCTGAACAAAATGCGTCAGCTCCAGGATTTGGGCCATACAGTCATTTTTCTTATAGGCGATTTCACCAGCCTGATCGGCGACCCTTCGGGCCGCAACAGCACGCGCCCGCCGCTCACGCCCGAGCAGATCAAGGTCAATGCCGAGACCTACTACCGGCAGGCCAGCCTGGTGCTGGATCCGGCCAAAACCGAGATTCGCTACAACAGCGAATGGAGCGAGCCGCTGGGCGCCACCGGCATGATCCAGCTGGCCTCGCGCTATACCGTGGCCCGCATGATGGAGCGCAACGACTTCCACGACCGCTTCAAGGCCGGCACACCCATCAGCGTGCATGAGTTCCTCTACCCGCTGATGCAGGGCTACGACTCGGTGGCGCTCAAGAGTGACCTCGAGCTCGGCGGCACCGACCAGAAGTTCAACCTGCTGATGGGCCGCCACCTGCAGCAGGAATACGGCCAGGAGCCGCAGTGCATCCTGACCATGCCGCTGCTGGAAGGCCTGGACGGCATCGAGAAGATGTCCAAAAGCAAGAACAACTACATCGGCATCAGCGAAGACGCCAACACCATGTTCGCCAAGGTGCTGTCGATCTCCGACGTGCTGATGTGGAAGTGGTACACACTGCTGTCCTTCAAGAGCGAAGCCGACATTGCGGCCCTCAAGGCCGAGGTCGAGGGCGGGCGCAACCCCAAGGACGCCAAGGTGGCGCTGGCCAAGGAAATCACCGCGCGCTTTCACTCGGCCGCCGCAGCCGATGCCGCCGAGCAGGATTTCATCAACCGCAGCAAGGGCGGTGTGCCCGACGAGATTCCCGAGGTGTCGATCACAGGCGCCCCCATGGGCATCGGCGCCCTGCTCAAGGCCGCGGGCCTGGCACCTTCGGGCAGCGAAGCCACGCGCCTGATCGACGGCGGCGGCGTGCGCGTGGATTCCAGCGTGGTGAGCGACAAGGCACTCAAGCTGGCGGCCGGCACTTATGTCGTGCAGGTCGGCAAGCGCAAGTTTGCGCGGGTGACGCTGGGTTGAGCCCCGGCCTCGTGCCTTCCTGATTTCTTAACGCACCTCGATGGTGACGCGCCGGTTGCGCGGTTCGTCGATTTCATCGGCCGTCGGCACGGCGAGTTCGCGCTCGCCCCGGCCGGCCGCTTCGATGCGCGCGGCGGGGAATTGACGGCCGACCAGCATCTGTCGCACTTCCCGGGCACGTTGGGCGGACAGGGCATCGTTGCTGGCGCCCGAGCCCACGGTGTCGGTATGGCCGGTGATCACCATGTCGCCGCCGCTGCGGGCCTGCGCCGCGGCCAGCACCTGTTCCAGCACCAGCAGTGATTCGGCCGTGAGCGCCGTGCCGCCCGCGTCGAAATACAGCGTATAGCGCTGCGGCTTGGGAGGCGCCATCTCAAACAGCGAACGGTGTTCGGCCTGCACCTTGGCGGGGTCGGCCTGGTCCAGGCGGGGTGCGCCGGCGGCGCCCGAGGCCGCGGTGGCGCGCTGGTAGGGTTGGGACACAACCGTTTGAGCCCGGGGCCGGCTTTGGCCTGCACCACCACGGCGGACGGCATGCCGCCTTCCTGGGGCAGGAGCACGACGCGGGTGCCGGGTGTGGAACACGCGGCCAGCAGCAGCGCCAACGTGACGGGAGCGAACCGTGAGAGACAGCCGGTCATGGCTGCTCGTCCGCCTGCACGATGAAGTCCGTCCCGCGCACGCCGACAAAGGCGAACTGCGTTTCGACGCGCACCGCCTCCGGGTGCGACTTGCCGAGCAGGCCGGTGATCATGCGCAAGGAGCCCTTGAGCAGCGAGGCCAGCAGGTTGCCCTCATGGGTGGTTGCATCAAAGCTGAAGTCCTTGAGTTCCATCTGTGACGAGGGCCCGAGCACCAGGGTGCTGCCGTCGCGCAGCACCACGCTGGCGGCGGACTCCGGGCCTGTGGTGATGCGCCCACCGGGCAGGAGCGCGTCGCCGGCCTGCGCCGCACGCGCCGCGGCGCCCGGTGCGTCCAGCAACTGCACGCCGCCTTTAAGGGTTTTGATAAAACCGGCTTGGCGGGGCGCGGCCTCGACGGGAGCCGAGGAGGCTGCCGCTGCGGCGGGGGCTTCGGGTACGGGGGATGGCGTGTTGGCCGACGGGGCCTGCGCATGCGCGCCGGCCGCAGCCAGCGCCAGCGCGGTGGCTGCGATCAGGTGCGGAAGTGTCATTGTTTTTCTCCGACGGCCATTGTCGCATCGGCCACTGGAGCTTTATCCGCAAGGCATGAGCCCGCGCTTGCGTGAGCGCTGGACGCGCCCTATTCAGGGCGCGGGCGAAGCCAGCGGCTTGCCCTTTTCCACCACATACACACCCACCAGCTTGATGGGTGCATTGGTGGTGTTGTGGGCGTCGTGCACCACGCCGGCCGGAATGACAAAGGATTCGCCCGCCTTGACCTGGCGCGGCGGCTGGCCGTCGATCAGCAGCGTGGCCTCGCCTTCGAGCACATAGCTGATTTCATCGCCGGGATGGGTATGGCGGCCGGCCTTGGCGCCGGGCGCCACGTCGACGCGCGCCACCACGGCCTCACGCCCCGGGACGGACACGTCGGCCTTGCCGACCAGCGTGCGCGTCAGCCCCGAAGCCTGTGCGAACAAAGCGCCGGCCGAGACGGCCAGGACGGTGCCCAGCACCAGAGCTACATTGCGTTTTTTGATTTTCATGGTGATTCCTCAGGAAGTTGTTCAAGATGGTGTGCCGGCCGCGCGCAGTAGCTGCGGCGCGAACCCATGCTAGCGGCCGGGCCGGGTGACGGCCTTGGGAACAACCCTTGCGCCGCCTTCGTCGTACACAATAGCGGCATGAGCGCGATCAACCTCCAGGCCCTGACGCCGCAGCGCATGCTGCTGGCCTCCGTGGCCGTCGCGGTGCTCACCATCATCCTGAAGACCGCGGCCTGGTACATCACCGGCTCGGTCGGCCTGCTGTCGGATGCGATGGAGTCTTTCGTCAACCTGGCCAGTGCGCTGTTCGGCCTTGCCATGGTCACCATCGCGCAGCGGCCCGCCGATGATGATCACCCCTACGGCCACCACAAGGCGGAGTACTTTTCCTCAGGCTTTGAAGGCGCGCTGATCATAGGCGCGGCGGTGGCCATCATCTGGGCCGCGACCGCGCGCATCCTGCACCCGCAGCCGCTGGAGAAAATGGGCTGGGGCCTGGCATTGGCGGTGGGCAGCTCGGCCCTCAACGGCCTGCTGGCCTGGGTGATGTTCCGCGTGGCCAAGGCACACCGCTCCATTGCGCTGGAGGCCGATGCCAAGCACCTGGTGACCGACGTATGGACCTCGGCGGGTGTGGTGGTCGGCATAGGGGCCGTGATCGCGACGGGCTGGCTGTGGCTGGACGCCGTGGTCGCGATAGGCGTGGCCCTGAACATCCTGTGGGAAGGCGGCCAGCTGGTGTGGCGCTCCTCGCAAGGGCTGATGGACGAGGCGGTCGAGCCCGAGGTGCTGGCAGAGATCCGCAAGACACTGGAAGGCTTTGCGCACCCCACCATCCGTTTTGACCACTTGAGCACGCGGCGCGCCGGCCAGCGCCGCTTTGTCGACCTGCACATGCACATGCCGGCCAGCTGGTCGCTGGGGCGTGCCGCGGCGGTCCGCGCCAGCGTCGAGCAGGCGCTGATGAGCGCCGTGCCGGGCCTTCGCGCCAGTATCCAATTACTGCCCAGCGATGTGGAAGCCCACTTCGATGATGAGACCGATCTGATTTGATGGGTTCTTGCTGGCTTGCTGGCGTGCAGCCGCTGATAATTTCCTCCGCCCTTTCTATCCAGGAGCCTTGATGAAACGTATTCCTTTTATTGCCCGGGTGCTTGCGTTCGCGCTGGCTGGTGCCGCGGCGCAGGCGGCTGAGCTCCAGGTGCTCAGCGCTGGCGCCATAGAGCCGGGCCTGAAGGCCGCCGCAGCAGCGTTTGAAAAACAGACCGGCCACAACGTGAAGATCAGCTTCAATACCGCGCCCGAACTGAAGAAGCGCATGGAGTCCAACCCGGCCTTTGACGTGGTGATTGCGCCGCCCGCCGTGATCGGCGAATTCGCCGCGGCCAGCAAGCTGGCCGAAACGCGCGCCAACGTCGGCCGCGTCGGCATGGGCGTGGCTGTGCGCGAAGGCGCGCCGGTGCCCGACATCTCCAGCGCGGAGGCGCTGAAACGCTCGGTACTCGATGCCGACTCGCTGGTGTTCAACCGCGCGTCCACCGGCCTCTACCTTGAAGGCCTGCTGAAGAAAATGGACATCTATGCGCAGGTGGAAGGCAAGACCACGCGCTATCCCGACGGCGCCGCCGTGATGGAGCATGTCATCAAGGGCCAAGGCCGGGAAATCGGCTTCGGCGCGGTCACCGAAATCCTGCTCTACCAGGGCAAGGGCCTGAAGTTCGTCGGCCCGGTGCCGGCCGAGGTGCAGAACTACACCTCCTACACCGCCGCACCGCTGACCTCCGGCAAGCAGCAGGAACTGGCCCAGCAATTCGTGAGCTTTCTCGCGGGCCCGGTCGGCAAGCCGCTGTTCATCGCCGCCGGCGTGGGCAACTGATGAAGGCGCTGCTCCAGCGCGTGGCCGAGGCCCGTGTGGTGATTGCCGGCGACACCGTCGGCCAGATCGGCCCAGGGCTGCTGGTGCTGGTCTGCGCCGAACGCGGCGATACCGAGGCGCAGGCCGACAAGCTGCTCGCCAAAATCCTCAAGCTGCGCATCTTCTCCGACGACGCCGGCAAGATGAATCTCAGCGTGCAGGACACCAAGGGCGGCCTGCTGGTGGTGAGCCAATTCACCCTGGCCGCCGACGCCTCGGGCGGGAACCGGCCCAGCTTCACCGGCGCGGCCGCGCCTGATGAGGGCCGCCGGCTTTATGACTACTTTGTGGCCCAGGCGCGGGGCCTGCATCCGGAGGTGCAAACCGGTCAGTTTGCTGCCGACATGAAAGTGCACCTCGTCAACGACGGGCCGGTGACCATTCCGTTGCAGATCGGGCCGGGGGCCTGAGCGGCTTTAGCGATAAGGGTTTTTAAAACCCAGCCCCGCGAGGATGCGAATCTCTTCCGCCTCCATGGCTTCGGCGTCTTCTTTGCCGGTTTCATGGTCCCAGCCCTGCGCGTGCAGCGTGCCGTGCACCAGCAGATGGGCGTAGTGGGCCTGCAGCGTTTTTCCGTTGTCTTTGGCTTCCTGGGCCACCACGGGTGCGCACAGCACCAGGTCGGCGGTGACCACCGGCTCCTGGGTGTAGTCGAAGGTCAGCACATTGGTGGCGTAGTCGCGCTGGCGGTAGTCGCGGTTCAGTGCCTGGCCTTCGGCGGCGTCGACGATGCGCACGGTGATCTCGCCGTCAAGCGCGAGCGCGTGGCGTATCCAGCGGGCCACGCTGTGGCGCGGCAGGGCGGCGCGGTGGCGGGCGGCATTTTTCAGGTCGCCGAACTGCAGCGACAGGCTGAGTTGCTTAAGAGCCATTGCGGCTCCTTGCACCGGCGCGGCGGATGGGCACTGCGGGGGCTTCGGCAGTGCTCGCTTCCACGGAGGACAAACGGCCCGGTGATTTGTCATAGGCATCCACGATGCGCGCCACCAGCGGGTGGCGCACCACGTCGGCGCTGGTCAGGCGGGTGATGGCGATGCCCTTGACGCGCTTGAGCACGCGTTCGGCGTCCACCAGGCCGCTGAGCTGCGTGCGTGGCAAGTCCACCTGGCTCACGTCGCCCGTCACCACTGCCTTGCTGCCAAAGCCGATGCGTGTCAGGAACATCTTCATCTGCTCGGGCGTGGTGTTCTGTGCCTCATCGAGGATGACAAAAGCGTGGTTCAGCGTGCGGCCGCGCATGAAGGCCAGCGGCGCGATCTCGATCTGCTGGCGCTCAAAGGCCTTTTGCACGCGTTCAAAGCCCATCAGCTCATGCAGCGCGTCGTACAGCGGGCGCAGGTAGGGATCGACCTTCTGGCTCAGGTCGCCCGGCAAAAAGCCCAGGCGTTCGCCGGCTTCCACCGCCGGGCGCGTCAGCACGATGCGCTGCACGGTGCTGCGCTCCAGCGCATCGACCGCGCAGGCCACGGCCAGGTAGGTCTTGCCGGTGCCGGCCGGCCCTATGCCGAAGGTGATGTCGTGCGTGGCGATGTTTTCCAGGTAGGTGCCCTGGTTGCCGGTGCGGGCGCGCAGGTCGGCCCGCCGGGTCGACAGCGTGATGCCGCCGTCGGGCGCGGTGCTCAGGGCGGTGTCGCCCGCCAGCATCAGCTGCACGGTTTCAGGTTCTATGGGCCGCTGCGCGATTTCATACAGCGCCTGCAGCACCTCCAGCGCCAGGGTCGCCTTGACTTTGGTGCCGTCGATCTTGAACTGCTCAAAGCGATGGGCGATCGTCACGTCCAGCGCCGCCTCTATGGTGCGGATATGGCTGTCCATGGGTCCGCACAGGTGGCCCATGCGGGTGTTGTTGGGCGGCGTGAAGGTGTGGCGAAGGATCAAGGCGGAGGTTTTCCTGAAAAGAGGGCCAAAGAGGCGCGTAAAACGCAATTGTCCGCCTAAATCCGCCATTTGGCCGGCGAACGGCTTCCCGGACCCGGCTGATAAGATTCCCCCATGATAGGAAGACTCTCTGGCCAGCTGGCCGAAAAAAATCCCCCGGAAATCCTGGTGGACTGCAACGGTGTCGGCTACGAAGTGCTGGTGCCCATGAGCACCTTCTACAACCTGCCCGCCCTGGGCGACAAAGTCAGCCTGCTGACGCATTTTGTGGTGCGCGAAGATGCGCAAATCCTCTACGGTTTCGGCAGCGCCACCGAGCGCGCGGCCTTCCGCCAGCTCATCAAGATCTCCGGCGTGGGCCCGCGCACGGCGCTCAGCGTGCTCAGCGGCATGAGCGTCGAAGAACTCTCGCAAGCGGTAACCCAGCAGGAGCCGGGCCGCATCATCAAGGTACCCGGCATCGGAAAAAAAACCGCCGAGCGCCTGCTGCTCGAATTGAAGGGAAAACTGGGCGCCGACATCGGCGTGCAGGTCAGCGTGGCCAACGACGCGCAGTCCGACATCCTGCAGGCCCTGGTGGCCTTGGGCTACAGCGACCGCGACGCCGCGCTGGCGCTGAAAGCCCTGCCAAAAGATATTGGCGTGAGCGATGGCATCAAGCTGGCGCTGAAGGCCTTGGCGAAATAGACGGTAAGCCAGTATGAGCATTCAAACCGACGATTTCTCCTCCGGCGACTTCCCGCCCGCCAAGCGCGTGATGTCGGCCTCGCCGGCCTCGCCCGGTGAGGAAGCCATCGAGCGTGCGCTGCGCCCCAAGCTGTTCGACGAGTATGTGGGTCAGTCCAAGGTACGCGACCAGCTCGAAATCTTCATAGGAGCGGCCAAGAAGCGGCAGGAGGCGCTGGACCATGTGCTGCTGTTCGGCCCGCCTGGCCTGGGCAAGACCACGCTGTCCCACATCATTGCGCACGAGCTGGGCGTGAATTTGCGGCAGACTTCGGGCCCGGTGCTCGAAAAACCCAAGGACCTGGCTGCGCTGCTGACCAACCTTGAAAAAAACGACGTCCTCTTCATCGATGAAATCCACCGCCTGAGCCCGGTCGTGGAGGAAATCCTCTACCCCGCGCTGGAGGATTACCAGATCGACATCATGATCGGCGAAGGCCCGGCGGCGCGCAGCATCAAACTCGATTTGCAGCCCTTCACCCTGGTGGGTGCGACCACGCGCGCCGGCATGCTGACCAACCCGCTGCGCGACCGCTTCGGCATCGTCGCGCGGCTCGAGTTTTACACGCCCGACGAGCTAGCGCGCATCGTGCGGCGCAGCGCCAAGCTGCTCAACGCGCCTATCGATGAAGACGGCGGCTTTGAGATCGCCCGCCGCTCGCGCGGCACGCCGCGCATCGCCAACCGCTTGCTGCGCCGGGTGCGCGACTATGCGGACGTCAAGGGCAGCGGCCACATCACGATGGACATCGCGAACAAGGCGTTGGCCATGCTGGACGTGGACCCGCAGGGCTTTGACGTGATGGACCGCAAGCTGCTCGAAGCCGTCATTCATCGCTTCGACGGCGGGCCGGTGGGCCTGGACAACATCGCGGCCAGCATTGGCGAAGAGCGCGACACGATTGAAGACGTGATAGAGCCCTATTTGATCCAGCAGGGCTATCTGCAGCGCACGCCGCGCGGGCGCATCGCCACGCTGGCCGCCTACCGCCACCTGGGCGTGGCCCCGCCGGCCAGCGGCAATGACATGTTTAACGCCCCCTGAGCATGGGACAGTGGGTAGCCCTGTCGGCGGCGGCAGACCCAAAAGCAGCCTGGACGAACGCCAGCGCCGAACAGCGATTCTTCAATTCAACAGCCCTGGGCGTGACGGTGGCTGTCCTGCTGGCCTATGCCCTGAGCGGCGTGGTGTTCGGCTACCTGCCTGTGTTTGTGCTGGAGGGCTTTGCCATGCTGCAGGGAACGGCCGCATGGTTTGGCGCGGCCGGAACCGCCTGCCTGGCGCTGGGATGGGCCACCCACCTTGCGCAGCGCCACTGGTCAAGCGCCTCGGCGGCGGCCTGCACGACGTTTCGCCACATCTGCTACGTCGCCGTGGCAACCTGCGTATGCGTTCTCATTCTGGCGGACGTGTCTGGCGGCGCCCTGTCAAGGTTGCGATGGAGCGGACTGGCGCCCACGTCAGAGTGGCTGTTTGCTCCCCTGCCCTGGATCTGGCAACACCTGCTGCCGCTGGGATCGTACAGGGTGACGGGAAAGCTTTTCCTGGCAGGCGGTACGGCCCTTGCGTTCGCATTTCTTTTCCTCAAAGGGTTCAAACGGCCAAGGGCATTCATGTTTTTTCTTGGTGCGGCCGCCTGCACCGCGGGGTTTTATTTTCTGGGCGATGCCGCGCTTGACTACAGCGCGGCACGTGGCCTGCCAGGCGCGTCGCCAGACTATGCCAAGGAACTGAAAACCAATCCGGGCCACTACAACGCCTGGAATTTTCTATCCTGGCTGGGAGCACTTGCCTGCCTGGCCTATGGAGTGATCATGATGTCCGTATCCCTTGTCATTCACGCCCATGACGCCAAGGCCCTGGTCGCGAGATCATGACACTACCGTTTTACTTCTGGGTTTTTCCCAGGCTTGCAGTCCGGATGTCTGCAGCTCTCCTGGGCCTGGCCTGCATGCTGGCCGGCTGCGTGGCTACCGGCAACCCACCCTCACCGCGCACGCCCAACCCGGCCGTGCCGCTGGCAGCCACTTCCAGCCTGCCGGAATTTCCCGAGCTGTTCAAACAAATGTCAGCGCTGTATGCCGATCACCCGCAGGCGCCCAGGATGCAGGACGGCGACGGCATGGGACGCAAGATTTCCGTCGCGCGCGTGCGCAAGCCGGGCGCGCTGGACGCCTTGCAGGCTTATCGCGCTCAGGGGCAGCACGGCCGCGTGGTGGTGATTGCGCTGCTGGATGCCGAGGGCAAGCTGCTGGATGCACGCGTGCTGTCGTCCACGCATGCCGAACTCAATGAGGCGGTGCTGCAATCGGCCCGTGAGGCCGAGTACCGCGGCGGCCGCATCGACGGCGCGGCTGCGCCCATGTATGCCGTCTACGGCGTGAATTTCTAAGAACCTGTTCACGGTCTAAACGGGGCCGCGTTGGGGTGCAATCGGGATGAGTGGGCCGACCGGGCACGCCGCATGGGCTCATGCCCATGCAAGGGCCTGGGTGGCTCAATCGCCCGATTTCACCCCAACCCGGAGGGCAAGCGCCTTCTCGGGCGGTCTGCGGCGTTGCGGCGCTAGCCCATAGGTGAACTATGGGCGTCGCACCGCGCCTTGCATCCCATCCCGAGAAGGTGCTTGCGCGGCCCCGTTTAGACCGTGAACAGGTTCTAAACCTTGAAAAAATTCGCTTCTTCGAATCAGAACTTGCTGGTCAGCGTCACACGCACGCTGCGTGCGTCGCCGGGCGCGGCGAAACCGCGGTACAGCGTGTTGTAGTAGACCTTGTCGAAGAGGTTGTCGATGTTCAGCTTGACGGTATTGCCTTCGCTGATGCGGTATTCCACCAGCGCGTCGGCTTTGACATAGCCGGGTGCGCGGTTGAAGGTGGTGACGCTGTTGGCCGGCTTGTTGGTGCTGACGGCAGTGAAGCCGCCGCCGATGCGCCACTTGTCGCCTATGCGGTAAGTGGTGAACAGGTTGGCCTGGCGGCTTGGGCTCAGGCCCGGGTTTTGGCCCACCTCGGCTTGGCTTGCCGGACTGCTGCCGGATTGGTCGATCCTGGCTTTGAGGAAGCCAATGCCCGCAAAAATATCCCACTGGGGCGTGATTCGGCCTGCGACTTCGAATTCGAGGGCGTCGGTATGGCGTTTGCCGGACAAAATATAGGAATCAAATGGGCTTGGGCCCGTTGTGTCGGTGTTGCGCTCGTTGTATTTTTCAGTGCGTGCCAGTGCGGCGCGCAGTGACAGGTCACCGCCATAGAGTTCCCATTTGGCGCCGATTTCCATATTGCGGCTGCTCTCGGGCGGTGTATTGGCCGATTGCGCATCAAACTGGTAGAGATCGCCCTGGGTATTGAAGGAGGTGCCATACGCCGCGTAATAGCTCACTTCTTCCGTCGGCTGGAACATCACGCCCAGACGTTTGCTGAGCAATGTGTCCGATCGCTTCAGACGAGTATTGTTGGGTGCGGCATTTCCAGAGCGGTCGAAGTCTCCCCGGAAGTTATCGATCCGAAGCCCACCCACCAGTTTCCAATAAGGGGTAAGTTCAAGGGTGTCCTGTCCGTAAAGCCCCAGCGTGGTGGCTTTGAATTGCGTTGCGACACGATCCGTGAGATTGCCACCGATACCTGCGCTGATCGGGTTTCCAACCGTGGTCGAGGGTTTTGGCGTGAGCGCGTTGGTTATGAACGGATAGGTGGATCGGCTGGAGTTCTCAACCGCATATTCAGCGCCGACAAGAATGCTGTTTTTGCGTCCAAACCAGTTGGTGCTTGTCAGGTAGTCCGTCTGCAGGAAGGTGTGATGCTCCTTGCCCGACTTGGAGTTATTGCTACGGTTGACCACCGTGTTCGGATTCAGGTTGAAGATCGTGGTGCCCGCGGCGAAACTGGACTGCGTGGCCCACATGGCGCGTGAGTAATAACCGTCGCGTAGCGTGGTCTTCAGGCTGCTGCCATCGGCCCAGCGGTGCGTGTGCGACAGCGTCAGAGCATCGGCCTTGTCATTTTGAAAGTCGGTGTTCAGGCCATACCAGTATTTGTTGGTCGGCGAGGGCGCGGGACGGCTATTGAGCCACGCAAAACCCCAGTCGGGTTTGTCGTTGTAATGCAGGTGGTAGTAGCTGATTTCAAATTCGTTGGCCGTGCCGATGCCGAAACGGTAGTCCACCGCCAGGCCGCGGCGGTGGGTGGAGGCGCTGGCGTTTTCGCCGCGGCCATCGCCGTCGGTGGCCATGGCGTTGATGCGCAAGGCCGCATCGTCGTCCAGTTTGAAGTTGAAGTCGCCCTGGTAGCGCTGGTAGCCCTTGGTGCCGACAGTGGCGTTCACCTCGTGTTCGGTGATCAGGCGCGCCTGCTTGCTGACCTGGTTGATCACGCCGCCGGTGGAGCCGCGGCCGAACAGCATGGAGGCTGCGCCGCGCAGGACTTCCACGCGCTCGGTGTTGAAATTGTCGCGGTTGTACTGCGCGATGTCGCGCATGCCGTCCAGGTAAATGTCGCCCGCCGCGCTGAAGCCGCGCAGGCGGATGTTGTCGCCGACGCGGCCGCCTTCGCCGGCTTCAAACGTGATGCCGATGACGTTTTCCAGGGCGCTCTTGAAGCTGTCCTTGCCCTGGTCGTGCATCAGCTTTTCATTGACGACCGTCAGCGATTGGGGGATGTCCTTGGCCGCCACGGGCATCTTGCCGACGCTGGTGATGCCGCTCTGGTAGGTTTGGTTCTCGCGGTCGCGCGTGCCTGTGACCGTGACGGGCGCCAGGGTTTTTCCCTCGGCCTGTGTGGAGGTCGTGGTGCTTGCGGCGGCGGGGGCCGGGGCGGCGCTTTGCGCCCATCCGGACACTGATACAGCCAGCATCAGCGCGCCCAGCGGCAGCAGGGCTTTGTCGGAGGATGAGGCAGAAGCCGCTGGCGCGGCGAGAGGGGCGAAGCTGTTGGTACCGGCATTGCGGTTCTTTTTGTTGCGCGCAGTTTTTGCGGCGCGAGCGGACGGGTGTGCCAAGATGGCCTCCAAGCAAGGTCCGGCCTGTGGCAGGCGGACCGGGTTCAGGAAAAAGCTTGGCTGGCCCGAAATCACCGAAAAGGGACGCGAGTTGGCTGGCTCGAAAAGATCGCTCGAAGTTTATCTCAAATGATAATGATTCGTAATATCTTGTTTCTGAACGATGAAGAATTGGGTGCCGCAAGGCTTGTTTTTGTGGCAAAAATGCAAAACCGAGGGACCAAAGCGGATTGCAAGACGGGGTCGCGCGGGAATGAGACAGGCGGCACAAGCTGCCGAAACGACGACGGGGCCCACAGGCCCCGTATTTTGTTGAGCCGCACCAAAGGTGCGGGCTTGCCGCCAGGGCTTAGCTGATCTCGCCCATCTGGCTTTGCAGGTAGTTCTGCATGCCGACCTTGGCGACCAGCTCGATCTGGGTTTCCAGAAAGTCGATGTGCTCTTCGGTGTCGTCCAGGATCTCCTGCAGCAGGTCGCGAGAGACGTAGTCGCGCACGCTTTCGCAGTGGGCGATGCCGTCCTTGATCGTCGCCTGCGCGCCGGTTTCGGCTTTCAGGTCGCAGTTCAGGGCTTCCAGCACGTCCTCGCCGATCAGCAGCTTGCCCAGGTCCTGCAGGTTGGGCAGGCCGTCGAGCATGAAGATGCGGTCCATCAGCTTGTCGGCGTGTTTCATTTCGCCGATGGATTCCTCGTATTCCTTCTTGGCCAGCTTGTCCAGGCCCCAGTGCTTGTACATGCGGTAGTGCAGAAAGTACTGGTTGATGGCCGTCAGTTCATTCTTGAGCTGCGCCTGCAGATGAGCGATGACTTTTGCGTCGCCTTTCATGGGAATTCCTTATCGTTGTAGTTCGGATCGCCCATTGTCACTGGCCGCAGCTCGCAACTCAAGCATTCCCCCGCTGGCGCGGTCTGCTTGCGTTTGATTGTGAGAACCGTTCGTATTGCTGCGGGGCCGGCGTTCAGCGCTCGGCGAAGGCGCGCTCCACCACGAAGTGGCCGGCATGCTGCATATTGCCCTCTTCCAGACCCTGGGCTTCCAGCATGGCCTTGATGTCGCGCAGCATGTCGGGGCTGCCGCACAGCATCAGGCGGTCGTTTTCCGTCGAGATCGCCGGCAAGCCGAGGTCGCTGTAGATCTTGCCCGACTGCATGAGCTCGGTGATGCGACCCTCGTTGCGAAAGCGCTCGCGCGTCACGGTCGGGTAGTACATCAGCCGGCCGCGCACCAGTTCGCCCAGGAACTCATGCTCATGCAACTCATGCTCGATCAGCCCGCGGTAAGCCAGCTCGGCGCTGGTGCGGCAGCCGTGCACCAGCACCACGCGCTCAAAGCGCTCGTAGGTGTCGGGGTCCTTGATCAGCGAGAGGAAGGGTGCCAGGCCGGTGCCAGTCGCCAGCAGCCACAGCGTCTTGCCGGGCAGCAGGTTTTGCAGCAGCAGCGTTCCGGTGGGCTTGCGGCCCACCAGGATGTCATCGCCAGGCTTCAGGTGTTGCAGCCGGGAGGTCAGCGGGCCGTTGGCCACCTTGATGCTGAAAAATTCCAGTTGGTCTTCATGGTTGGCGCTGGCTACGCTGTAGGCGCGCATCAATGGCTTGCCGTCGACGGGCAGGCCGATCATCGTGAACTGGCCGTTGACGAAACGAAAGCCGGGATCGCGCGTGGCAGTGAAGCTAAAGAGCGTATCGGTCCAGTGGTGGACGGAAATAATGCGTTCGGTGTTAAAGGCGCTCATGAGAAAAAGGAAGAAGGAAAGAACGAAAAGTAGTTTGGACAATGCAAGAGGGCAGGAGGCCCGCCGCGCACTCCTTCAGTTCAGCCTTCAGATCGTGCGTGAGCAGCGTCGTATTTTATCGCCTGCGCGAAGCTGTCGTTCGCGAGCCCTGCGACGCCATGCCGGCGCCAAGGTCTCGCTGCTGCTCAGCGCCCGTCCGGTTTGCGGGGCACCCACGCGAACCAGGCCATCACGGCGACCGGCAGGCCCAGGCTCAACCAGGCCCACCAGTCGCCCCAGCCGTCGGAGACCAGTGCGCTCAGCAAGCCGCTGGTGCTAAGCAGGCCTAGCATCAGGGGCCAGCGCCAAAGGCGCCAGAAGGAGTTCGTCAATGCGTTCATGCGGCACCGTCCGGTGCTTTGCGGCCGAGGGCGCGCGGCTCTGGCACATGTGTGGTCGTGGTTGGTTTCGCCGCCGGGTTGCGGCGCTTGATCCACAGGTAGAGGCCGCTGCCCAGCACGACGATGGTGGCGATGTCCAGCAGCGCCCAGAGGATTTGCATGGGCATGCCGCCGTAATCGCCGAAGTGTAGCGGCTGCGATACCAGCAGCGCGGTGAGGTACCAGGGCAGCGGCGGGCTGGCGGTGAGCGCATTGGTACCCGCATCCACCAGCACCGGCTTGAGCAGGCGTGAATTGAAAGGCTCATTGCCGCGCAGGAACACCGTGTAGTGGTGCGGGCTGGAAAACGTCGTGCCCGGAAAGGCGATGAAAGCCATCTTCATATCGGGGGCGAGCGCGGTGGCCGACGATGCCGCCTGCTGCACCGAGGCCAGCCGAGCCGGCGGCTTTTGCCCCTGGTAAGGTGCCAGCAGCGCGCTGAGCTGGTCGTACTGCCAGTATTTGATCACCAGATCGGCCCAGGTGTTGATCATCCCGGTGGCGCCCACGGTGAAGGCCCACACCAAAGTCACGATGCCCAGCAGGTTGTGCAGGTCCAGCCATCTGGCGCGCGGCCGGCTTTGCCGCACGGCGCCGAACTCCAGCTTGCGCATAAAGGGTGCGTACAGCACCACGCCCGAAACAATCGCCAGCAGCAGCAAGAGGCCCATCAAGCCCAGGAACAGCTTGCCGGGCAGCCCGGCGAACAGGTCCACATGCAGCTTGAGCATGATGTACATAAAACCTTCGTCGAACTTCGGCTGCGCCAGCACTGCGGCGCTGCGCGCATCGACAGCGACGGTTTTGTTGCCGACCTCGGAGGTCGGCGTGTCACCCAGCGTGACGTACCAGAAGCGGTCGTCGTCGATCTCGTGTGAGGCGAACATGGGCACCTTGCCCGGGTGCAAGGCCTGCGCCACCTGCATCACCTTGTCGAGGCTGGCGCGCGGCGTGTCTTTGGGGAGGTCTGGCACTTCCACTTCAGTACCCAATAAATGGCCGATCTCATGGTGAAAAATCAGAGGCAGCCCGGTCAGGCACAGCAGCAGCATGAAAACCGTGCAGACCAGGCTGCTCCATTTGTGGATCCAGGTCCAGGTTTTGACCTTGCGGCTGTTCATCGTAGTTCTCCTTCATGCCTAGAAACGGTAGGTGGTGCACATCAGCTTCGGCCGTGCGGCGCTGGGGGTGTGCAGGCCGTGCCGCCATCCTGGAGCGCGGTGGCCAGGGAAAGAACGCTGAACGGGGCCAGGCGGCGTGTGGTGCACGTCAAGTTCAAGCTGGACAAGTCAAAACTCCGGGGAGGAACGCCAGGAAACTGGCGTGCACACGTCGGCCCGATGCGCCACGCCGGGTGGCGGAAATTCAGGAGCCGCGTGGGCAGGTTGTTGGCTTGCTGCGCCTGGCAGCGCGAGAGGCTGCTGGGATGTCTGGCTAGCGGAAGAGAACAAAGGGAAAGGGCGCTGCGGACTATAGCATCAATGAGAGTAATTCTCATCTGAAAGACGCTAGGGTTCGTCCGGTTTTTGGCGGGATTCCCGTCCTGTGACGCAAAAAAAAGCCGCCCGGTCGGGGCGGCTTTTTGGCTTTCAGCGCTTCATCATGCCAAGGGCTTATTGCGCAGCGATGGGGCTGCGGATCAGGTAGTCGAAGGCGCTGAGGGCGGCCTTCGCGCCTTCACCGGCCGCGATGATGATCTGCTTGAAGGGCACCGTCGTCACGTCGCCGGCCGCGAACACGCCGGGTACCGAGGTCTGGCCCTTGGCGTCGACGATGATCTCGCCGTGTTTCGACAACTCGACCGTTCCTTTGAGCCAGTCGGTGTTGGGCACCAGGCCGATCTGGATGAACACGCCTTCGAGCGCCACGGTTTTCAGTTCGCCGCCGGCGCGGTCCTTGTAGACCAGGCCGTTGACCTTTTGGTCGCCGGTGATTTCGGTGGTCTGCGCGTTGGTGATCACCGTGACGTTCGCCAGGCTGTTCAGCTTGCGCTGCAGCACGGCATCGGCGCGCAAAGCGGTGTCGAACTCGATCAACGTCACATGGCCGACGATGCCGGCCAGGTCGATGGCCGCCTCGACGCCCGAGTTGCCGCCGCCTATGACCGCCACGCGCTTGCCCTTGAACAATGGGCCGTCGCAGTGCGGGCAGTAGGCCACGCCTTTGTTCTTGAACTCATGCTCGCCGGGCACGTTGATGTTGCGCCAGCGCGCGCCGGTTGAAATCACGATGGACTTGCTCTTGAGCGAAGCGCCGTTTTCAAGCTGGACTTCGATCAGGTTTTTGTCCGGACCGCTGTTCGGGATCAAGGCCTTGGCGCGCTGCAGGTTCATGATGTCCACGTCGTAATTGCGCACGTGCTCTTCCAGCGCGTGGGCGAATTTGGGCCCTTCGGTTTCCTTGATGGAAATGAAGTTCTCGATGCCCATGGTGTCTAGCACCTGGCCGCCGAAACGTTCCGAGGCCACGCCGGTGCGTATGCCCTTGCGCGCGGCATACACGGCAGCGGCTGCGCCGGCGGGGCCGCCGCCGACGATCAGAACATCGAAGGCTTCCTTCTTGTCGATGATCTTGGCTTCGCGTTCCACACCGCTGGTGTCGATCTTGGCGAGGATTTCTTCCAGGCTCATGCGGCCGTTGCCGAACATGGTGCCGTTGAGGAAGACCGTGGGCACGCCCATGATCTCGCGCTCCTTCACTTCGTCCTGGAAGGTGCCGCCCTCGATCATCGTGGTCTTGATGCGCGGGTTCTGCACCGCCATCAGGTTCAGGGCTTGCACGACATCAGGGCAGTTGTGGCAGGTCAGCGAGACATACACCTCGAAGTCGAAATCGCCGTCGAGTGCGCGGATCTGCTCCAGCACGGCCTGCTCGACCTTGGGCGGGTAGCCGCCGACCTGCAGCAAGGCAAGGATCAGCGAGGTGAATTCATGGCCCATGGGCAGGCCGGCAAAACGCGGGCCGTGGTTTTCGCTCGGACGGTTGATCGAGAACGAGGGCTTGCGGTGATTGTCGTCGCGGCTTTCCGTTAGCTTGACCAGCGGCGAGGCCCCGGCGACGTCCTTGAGCAGCGACAGCACTTCGCCGGAGGCTTCGCTCTCGTCGAGCGAGGCAACGATTTCGATCGGTTGCGTGGCGCGTTCGAGGTAGCTTTTCAGTTGGGCTTTGGTGGCGTCGTCGAGCATGGGGGACTCACTTTCAATGGCAAAACAGGATCAAAAGGGAACAAAAAAGCCCGGGACGGCACACATGTGCCGGGCCCCCGGGCCTTGTCAGGAGGGCAGCAGGGCGCTTAGATCTTGCCGACCAGGTCGATGGACGGGGCGATGGTCTTGGCGCCTTCGTTCCACTTCGCGGGGCAAACCTGGCCGGGGTGGGCTGCCGTGTATTGGGCCGCCTTCAGCTTGCGCAGGGTTTCCTTGACGTCGCGTGCGATCTCGTTGGAGTGCACTTCGGCGGTCTTGATGACGCCTTCGGGGTTGATCACGAAGGTGCCGCGCAGTGCCAGGCCTTCTTCGGGAATGAACACGTCAAAGGCCTTGGTCAAGGTGTGAGTCGGGTCGCCCACCAGCGGGAACTTGGCCTTGCCGACGGCGGGGGAGGTTTCGTGCCAGACCTTGTGCGAGAAATGGGTGTCGGTGGTCACGATGTAGACCTCTGCACCGGCCTTCTGGAATTCGGCGTAGTTGTCGGCGGCATCTTCGACTTCCGTGGGGCAGTTGAAAGTGAATGCAGCCGGCATAAAGATCAGGACCGACCATTTGCCCTTCAGCGATTCGTCGGAAACGTCGATGAACTTGCCATTGAGAAAAGCTTGGGTTTTGAAGGGCTGGACTTGGGTATTGATCAGGGACATCTAGATGGATTCCTATAGGTGATGAAAAAAGGCTAAAACTTGCCGGCGAATCGATAGTATATAACTTTTAACTACTCATAAACGATTGATATTGGCTATTGATTGGATAGGCGCGATGCGGCCTGTCCGGCCACTATCCTCGTAGCTCCCTGTGACTTCATGGTGACCCACACAGAGTGGGAGACGCGCCAGGACGGATGTTTCACTGATTTTTTTTGCATCCAAATGTTGCGAATGAGAACAATTCGCATATACTTCGATCTCTCCAGAGCCAGCCACAAGTGACCGGGAGCCGACAGGCTCTTCGCGTTCCCGCAGCAAGCCCTCCAAACCTCTTACTTTGGGCTTGCATGACTTCCATCCATCCTTCCTCCCGCTTCGCGCTGCGCGAAATCTCCCTGTTGACCGCCCTGGCCTGTGGCGCCGGCTTTGCCGCGCAGGCACAGACGGTGCCCGCCGCGGTGCAAGTCGCCGCCCTGAAAGAAATTGTCGTCAGCGGCTCGCGCGGCGAGCAGTCGGTCGACGACATCCCGCAAACCATCGACGTGATCGATGCCGACGACATCGAGCAGGGGCAGATCAGGGACATCCGCGATGCGGCCAAAAATATTCCCAATGTCTCCGTGCGCCGCGCGCCGGCGCGTTTCGGCCTGGCGCAAGGCGATACCGGCCGCGAGGGCAATGCCGGTTTCAATATCCGCGGCCTAGACGGCAACCGCGTGTTGATGATGGTGGACGGCATACGCATTCCGCGCAGCTATGCCTTCAGCCCCAATTCCTTCGGGCGCGACAGCGTGTCCATAGACCTCATCAAGCGCATCGAAATCGTCAAGGGACCGGCCTCCGCGCTGTATGGCTCCGACGGCATTGCCGGCCTGGTCAACTTCATCACCTATGAGCCGGACGACTACCTGCGGGACGGCAAGTCGCTGGGCGGCCGCGCATCCATCAGCTACAGCGGCGACAACAACGAGAGCGCCGTCAGCGGCACGATTGCCGGCCGTGTCAACGAGATGCTGGCCTGGCAGCTGAATCTGGCCACCAGCAGCGGCAAGGAACTGGAGAACCGCGGCGACAACAGCGGCACCGGCTTTACCCGCACGGTGCCCAATCCGCAAAGCGACAAGACCAACTCCCTGCTGGGCAAGGTCGTGCTGACGCCGACCGCTTCGCAAAAACACGTCATCACCTTCGAGCACGTCGACAAAAAGAGCGACTACAACTTGCTGACTGCGCGTTCGGCCACGGTGCTGGACTCCTATTCGAGCGGCAAGATGGATCGCGACCGCCTCACCTGGGACGCCAGGTACAAAGTCGACACCGTACTGACCGACAACATCCAGACCGTGCTCAGCTACCAGGACGCGAAGTCCAAGGACTACACCTATGAGCGGCGCACGGCGCTGCCGCAGGAGCGCGTGCGCGACACGAGCTACAGCGAACGCACGCTGCAGGCCAGCATTCAGGCCGACAAAACCATCCGCACGGGCGCCAACTCGGCGCAGAAGATCACCTACGGCCTGGACCACACCAGCGCAAAAATCGAAAACCTGCAGACCGGCCTGGTGCCGCCCGCCGGTGAAACCTTCCCGCTCAAGCGCTTCCCCGACACCACGGAGACCGCCACCGCTGTTTATGTGCAGGATGAATTCATGCTGGGCGACTGGAGCGTGACGCCGGGCGTGCGTGCCGACAGCTTCAAGATAGACGCAGCGCAGGCCGGCTTCCCGGTGCCCGCGGTGTCGATGTCGGGCTCGGCGGTATCGCCCAAGGTCGGCGTCATCTACCGTGCCACGTCGCAGTGGAGTTTCTTTGGCAACTACGCTAGTGGTTTCCGCGCGCCCAATGCGGGGCAGGTGAACGGTTTCTTCCAGAACCTGGCCGGCGGCTACCGCACCGTGCCCAATCCCAACCTCAAACCGGAAAAGAGCCGCAACGTCGAATTCGGGGTGCGCGCGCGGCTGGAGCAATTGAGCTTCGACACGGCCGTGTTTTACGGCCGCTTCAAAGACCTGATCCAGGACGGCGCCATCGTGAGCGGCGCCTTCGGCAACCCAGCCAACCCCGCCGTGATCCAGTCGATCAACATCGACAACGCCACCATCAGCGGCTTTGAGATCAAGGGCGACATGAACTGGGGCAAGTTCGGCGACGGCAAGCTCAGCACGCCGTTCTCCTACGGCTACACCCGCGGCACCGTGAAGAACACCGGCAAGCCGCTGGACACCATAGACCCGGCCAAGCTCAGTGTCGGCCTGAAGTATGAGACCCCGTCCTGGGATGTGCGCCTGGATGCGAACCACCACTCAGCCAAGAAGTTCGACGACATCAGCGCGCAGACCATTGCCGCCTCGCCGCCCGCGGTGCCGGTGGCGGCCGCGCAGTTCGCCGTGCCGTCCGCGACCACGCTGGACCTGACCGGCCAGTGGCGCTTCAGCAAAACCCTGCGCCTGAACGCCGGCCTGATCAATCTGACGAATAAAAAGTACTGGAACTGGTCGGACGTCCGCGGTGTGGCGGCCAACTCCTCCTTCCGCGACGCCTACAGCCAGCCGGGCCGGTACTTCAACGTCTCGCTGGTCGCCGATTTTTGATACCGACCTGTACCTTTTACAAGCCAGAAGGAAAGCGCATGAGCCAGTTTCCCGACCATGGTTCCAACGATGGCGACAGCGGTGCGGCCGACACGCGTGGCCTGCCCCCGGCGCAAGCCCTGCTGGCCGGGACGCTGGCGCTCATGACCGGCCATGCCCAGGCCTGTTGCGAAGGGCAGCGCGCCTTGCTGGCCCAAAAGATCACCGACAACCTCCTCATGCTGTCGCGCCATGTCGGCGCGCCACCAAATTTCAGGGCCATTGCCGCCAACCTGCATCCCCTGTGGATGCGGCTTTTGCAGCCCGGCCCCGACCAGCCACAGCAGGGGCGTTTGCCTGCGGACCCTTCTGATACCCACCGCGTGCTTTGGCACATAACCCCGGAGACCCTTCAATGAGCGCAGTCCTTCAAACCCAGACGCGGCCCGACGCCGCAAGCCATGCAGATGCCGGCACGGCCCGCCTGAACCCGGCCGCCCTGCGCGAGCGCTTCGCCGCCGCGCGTAGCAGCGGCAAGCGTGCCAAAGATGCCGCCGAGAGCCTGGGCATCACCGAAGGCCAGGCCGTTGCCGCCCACGCGGGTACGCACGAGCATGCCCTCAAGGCTACGCCGCTCAAAGGCCCCTGGGTCGAGATCCTGCAGGCGCTGGAGCTGTGCGGTCCGGTGATGGCTCTCACGCGCAATGAAGCCACCGTGCATGAAAAAACCGGTGTCTACCGCAACATCAGCGCGCAGGGCCATATGGGCTTGGCCCTGGGCGAAGAGATCGACCTGCGCATTTTCTTCAGCCGCTGGCACGCCGGTTTTTACGTCTTTGAGCCGGCCAATGATCCCAAAAATCCGGCCTCGGAAAGCCTGCAGTTTTTTGACGCGCACGGTGTGGCCGTGCACAAGGTGTTCGCGCGGCCCGAGACCGACCGCGAAGCCTTCAGGGATGTCGCCAACCAGTTCAGTGACGCCGGCAAGGGCTATGCCTTCACCCCCGCCGTGCCCAAAGAAGCGCCCAAGCCCGACGCGGAAATCGATGCCGCCGCACTGGCCCAGGGATGGAGCCAGATGAAGGACACGCACGAGTTTTTCGGCCTGATCGGCAAGGCCGGCGCCGAGCGCCAGCAGGCCTTTCGCCTGGTCGAAGGCCGCTTCACCCAGAGGGCCGACCTGGGCATTGTGCGCAAGCTGCTCGATGAAGCCTCCATGGACGGCGCGCCCATCATGGTGTTCGTCGGCAGCCCGGGCTGCATCCAGATCCATACCGGGCCGGTCAAGCGCGTCGAGCCCATGGTCACGCCGACGGCGCAGTGGATCAATGTGCTGGATTCGGGCTTTAACCTGCACCTGCGCGAAGACATGGTCAAGAGTGCCTGGATTGTGGAGAAGCCCACGACCGAGGGCCTGGTTACCTCGGTGGAAGTCTTCGACGGCGCGGGCGAGCTGATGGCGATGTTCTTCGGCGCGCGCAAGCCCGGTGTTCCCGAGCTGCAGGCCTGGCGCGACATCGTGGCGCGCCTGCCCAGATTCAAGGAAGCCGCATGAGCGATGCCGGAAACGGTTTCGGCGCCGTGGAGATCAAGGCCTTTGTGTCGGCCAAGGACTTTGCGCTGTCCAAGCGGTTCTATCAAGAGCTTGGCTTTGAGGTCCCCTGGTCGGACGACACCCTGGCCTATATGCGCCTGGGCGACACGGCCTTCTTCCTGCAGAACTTTTTTGTGGCCGAACACGCCAGCAATTTCATGATGCACCTGATCGTGCAGGACGTGGAAAGCTGGTGGGCGCGGCTGCAGAAGACGGACATCGCGACCCGCTACGGCGTGCGCACCGCAGCGCCGCAAGACCAGCCCTGGCGTCAGCGCGACTTTGTGCTCGGCGACCCTTCCGGCGTGCTTTGGCGCATCGCGCAGAACATCGCATGAAGACTTCCTTGCGTAAAACACTCCCCCACAAGGCTTCCCATGACAGCAGCCCCTTCTTTGCTCCGCCGGCGCGACGCCTTGCGGTATTTTTCACTGCCGGTGGTTTCCGCCGCCTCCAGCGTTTGCGGCCTGTCTGCGACTGCTGCGCAGGCCCAAGCCCAGGTGCCGGCGAAGATGCCGCGCATCGTCTCGGTGAGCGGCGCGACCACGGAAATCGTCTACGCGCTGGGCGCTGAAAAGCAACTCGTCGGCACCGACACCACCAGCCTTTACCCGGCCGCGGCCCTGCAGACGCCCAAGGTCGGCTATATGCGCCAGCTGTCGGCCGAAGGCCTGCTCTCGCTCAAACCCGACGCGGTGATAGGCACGACCGAAGCCGGCCCCCATGTGGTGATGGACCAGATTCGTAACGCCGGCGTCAAGGTGGAACTGGTGGAGGCCGACCACAGCTGGACTGAAGTGCAGCGCAAGGTTGCCGCGGTGGGGCGGGCCACGGCCCGCTTGGCCCAGGCCGCCGCGCTGCAGGCCAAACTCGATGCCCAGTGGGCCGAGGTACTGGCCGCCGTGGCCCGCAGGGGCGGCCGCAAACCCCGCGCCATCTTTATCCTTTCGCATTCGGGCTCGCCGCAGGTGGCCGGCGAGAAAACCGCCGCGCATGCGATGCTGAACTACGCGGGCCTGGACAACGCCCTGATCACTGCCGGCAGCGCCAGCAATTTCGCCGGCTACCGCGCCATGACGCCCGAGGCGGTGGTCGCCGCCGCGCCCGACGTGATCGTCACCACCACGCAGGGCGTAGAGGCCGTCGGCGGGCTCGAAAAATTCTGGCAGCGCCCCGGCCTGGAGCTCACGCCCGCCTACAAGCGCCGCGCGCTGGTGGCGCTGGACGCGCTCTACCTGATCGGTTTCGGCCCGCGCCTGCCGCAGGCCGTGGCCGAGCTGCACCAGGCCGGCCTGAAGGCCGTCGCATGAACGACCAGCCTAAGAAAGCCGCCATGACCGAAGTCCTCTGCGCACGCACGCCGGCCGTGCTGCACTGCGCTGATTTGCGCCAGGCGCTGGCGTTTTACCGCGACGGCTGGGGGTTTGCCGTGCGGCACAGCGTGCCGGGCGTCATCGCCGTGCTCACGCGCGAATCGGTCACGGTGCAGCTCTGGCAGCGCCGTGCCGACATGGCGCCGCAGCAATTCGCCTGCCGCCTGCTGGTGGACAACATCGAGCAGTGGCACATGGCCCTGCACTCGGCGCCCGGTCAGCTGCCGCCCGCGCTGCTGGAGCAGGAGTGGGGCAGCGAATGGGGCATCAGCGACTGCGAAGGCAACCGGCTGCTGCTGGTGCAGTCGGCCCCGCACGCCGCCAGGCGCAGGGCTAGCGCATGAAGGCCGCTTTGCACGGCGACCATAGGCGCTGGCCGGCGGCGCTGGTGCTGGGCGCGGGCGTGCTGTTGCTGGCCTTGAGCTTCGTCGCGGGCAGCGCGCGCGGCGCTTATGCCATCAGTCCCTTGCAACTCTGGAACGTGCTGCTCGACATGCTGGGCGGCAGCGCCCAGCCCACGCCTGAGCACCTGGTTTTCATGAACATACGCTTGCCGCGGCTATTGCTGGGCGTAGCGGCAGGGGCGGCGCTGGGCATGTCCGGGGCGCTCATGCAGGGCCTGTTCCGCAACCCGCTGGCCGACCCCGGCCTCATAGGCGTCAGCAGCGGCGCGGCATTGGCCGCCGGCATGGCCATCGTGCTGGGCAGTCTGTGGTTTCCCGACATGCCGCGCACGCTGGGCAGCTGGACGCTGGTGGCCGCGGCTTTCGCGGGCAGCCTGCTGGTCACCATGCTGGTGTATGCCCTGTCGCAACAGGACGGCGCAACGCGGGTCGGCCTGATGCTGCTCGCGGGCGTGGCCATCAACGCCCTTGCCGGTGCCGGCCTGGGCTACCTGACTTTCCTGGCCACCGATGAGCAATTGCGCAACATCCAGTTCTGGCTGCTGGGCAGCCTGGGCGGCGCGCGCTGGAGCGCGGTGGCCCTGGTGTTGTCGGTGGTGACGGCGGCCGTGGGCTCGGGCATCGCGCTGGCCAGGCCGCTGAATGCCATCGCGCTGGGCGAGGCGCAGGCGGCGCTGCTGGGTGTGCCGGTGGAGCGCATCAAGCGCCTTGCGGTGCTGCTGACGGCACTGTCGGTAGGCGCCGTCACGGCCACCACCGGAATCATTGGCTTTATCGGCCTGGTGGCGCCGCATTGCGTGCGCCTGGTGGCCGGGCCTGACCACCGCGTCGTGCTGCCGGGTTCGGCCCTGTTCGGCGCGGCCCTGGTGCTGGCGGCGGACAGCGTGGCCCGCACCATGGTCAAGCCGGCCGAGCTGCCGCTGGGCGTGCTGACGGCTTTTGTCGGCGTGCCCTTCTTTTTGCTGTTGCTGCGGCATTTCCGCAGCCGGATATGAGCCATGAACGCACGCAACCAGACCGACTTTTTGCCGCTGGCCGGCATGCTGGAAGTGGCCGGTGTAGGCGTCGAGGTGCCGGGCCGTTCGCTGCTGCAGGCGGTGTCAGCGCAATTCATCGCCGGCCAGGTCACGGCCGTGCTGGGCCCCAACGGCGCGGGCAAGTCCACCTTGATGTCGCTGCTGACCGGCCAGCGCCAACCTTCGGGCGGCCATGTCCACCTGGCCGGCAAGGCCCTGTCCGCCCATGCCCCGGCCGAGCTGGCCCGCATGCGCGCCTGCGTGGCGCAGGAAACCCAGGTCGCGTTCGAGTTCACCGTGCGCGAAGTGGTGGAGCTGGGCCGCTATCCGCACCGCCGCCATCCCGGCCGGAATGAAGCCGACGTGGTGCTGCAAGCCATGCAGGCCACCGCGGTCGAGCATTTGCAGCACCGAGTGCTCAACACGCTCTCAGGCGGTGAAAAAGCGCGTGTCCACCTGGCGCGCGCGCTGGCGCAGGTGTGGGAGCCACTGGCGGGCCAGTCCACACGCTGGCTATTGTTGGACGAACCCACCGCCGCGCTTGACCTCCAGCACCAGCACCGCATGCTGCAACTCGTGCGCGCCTGGGCCACCGCCCAGGGCGTGGGTGTGGTGGCTGTGCTGCACGACCTGAACCTCGCACTGCGCTACAGCGACCGCTGTGTGGTGCTGCAGCAAGGGCGGGTGGTGGGCAGCGGCGCCACCGCCGAAGTGCTCTCGCCGCTTTGCATTGAAAAAGTCTGGGGTGTGGTCGCACACCCGGTGGCGCAGCAGGGCGAGGCGCTAGGGCCGCGCCAGTACCTTTTTGAGGCGCCTGTCTAGGCGCTAGGCCGACAAGGCTATCACGACGGCCGACTCGTCAATCTGCGCCTGCACCAGGCTTTTGGCTTTCAGCCCGCTGCCCGGCGCCGCAAAACCCACCAGTTGCAAGCCACCGTCAAGCTGCAGCGACACCTCGTCGCCGCCGGCGCCGCGGCTGATCCGCACGGCCTGGCCCTTCAGGCTTTGCCCGACTGGTGGTGCGGAGCTTTGCGCGCTGACCACCACCGCCGTGGCCTTGCACAGTGCCAGCACCGTTTGACCTTTTTTCAGGCCGAGCAACTCGGCGCTGGCTTTGGTGATGCGCGAGACCAGCGCGGCGCCGCCGGCCAGCCTCAAATGCACATGCGCTACCTGGCCCCGCAGCACCAGCTTGTCGACCTCGCAAGGTAGCTGGTTGCGCATGCTGGTGCGCACGCCCATGTTGGAGAGCGTGGGCAGCGCGCGCGGCAGCAGCAATTCGTTGGACTTGAAACCGGCCAGCACCTGGCTGCGGGTTTCATTCAGGAGGCCGGCAACCGCCAGCAATTTCTGGCCCGCCGGCGTCAGCGTCGCGCCGCCGCCGCCCGAACCGCCCACGGCGCGCTCCACCAGCGCCACGCCGGCCAGGTTGCTCAAGGTGTCTATGGCCTGCCAGGCGGCCTTGTAGCTGACTTCGGCCTGGCGTGCTGCCTGCGAGATCGACCCGCTCTCGCCGACCAGGCGCAGGATGTCGATGCGCTTGTCGGCCGGTTCGTGGCCCAAGGCGCTGGCGAAGGAAGGGGCGGTGGATGGGGCTGCGGGTTTTTTCATGGAAGGCCCGGGGGGCAGGCAGCGCTATTCTAAAATAGAATAGCGCTTGGGCGGTGGGCCATGCGCTGCCAAGTCGGCCTGTCCCAATACCCTCCATCTTTCACCTTCGGAGTCCCCAGATGCCCAAAATCGTGTTGCGCTGGCTACCGGTGCTGTGCCTCGCACTGGCCTCGGCCGCTGCGCTGGCCGAGGAAATCCAGGTCGCGGTCGCGGCCAACTTCACGGCGCCGATGAAACTGATCGCCGCCGACTTCGAAAAAGACACGGGCCACAAGGCGGTGCTGACCTTTGGCGCCACCGGCAAGTTCTACGCGCAGATCAGCAACGGCGCGCCCTTCGAGGTGTTCCTCGCGGCCGACGATGAAACCCCCGCCAGGCTGGAGAAAGAGGGCGCTGCCGTGAACGGCAGCCGCTTCACCTATGCCACCGGCAAGCTGGTGCTCTGGTCGGCGCAGCCCGGCCTGGTCGATGCGCAGGGCGAGGTCCTGAAAAAGGGCGACTTCAAAAGGATCGCCATCGCCGCGCCCAAGCTCGCACCCTATGGCGCGGCCGCCGTCGAAACCATGAACAAGCTGGGCCTGCAGGCCGCGCTGGAGCCCAAGCTGGTGCAGGGCGAAAGCATAGGCCAGGCCTTCAGCTTTGTCTCCACCGGCAATGCCGAACTCGGTTTTATCGCGTTGTCGCAGGTCTACGAAGGCGGCAAGATCAAGTCGGGCTCGGCCTGGATAGTTCCCGACAAGCTGCACAGCCCCATCCGCCAGGACGCGGTGCTGCTGGCCAAGGCCAAGGACAGCAAGGCCGCGGCGCAGCTGATGGCCTATCTCAAGACCGACAAGGCCAAGGCAGTGATACGCGCCTTCGGCTACGAGCCCTGAAGCGCGGCCGACCATGCTGGATGCCGCAGGCCTGCAGGCACTCGCGCTGACCTTGCGGCTGGCGGCGACCACCACTTTGGTGTTGCTGCTGGCCGGAACGCCGCTGGCCTGGTGGCTGGCGCGCACGCGCTCCTGGCTCAAGGGGCCGGTGGGCGCGCTGGTGGCCTTGCCGCTGGTCTTGCCGCCTGTGGTACTGGGCTTTTACCTGCTGGTGTTCATGGGCCCGAGCGGCCCGGTTGGCCAGCTCACGCAGTCGCTGGGCTGGGGCCTGCTGCCTTTCAGCTTTGCCGGCTTGGTGGTCGGCTCGGTCCTGTATTCCATGCCTTTTGTGGTGCAGCCGCTGCAAAACGCTTTTGAAGCCCTGGGTGAGCGGCCGCTGGAAGCCGCCGCCACCTTGCGGGCCTCGCCGCTGGACACTTTCTTCAGCGTGGTGCTGCCGCTGGCGCGGCCCGCCTACCTGACGGCCGCGGTCATGGGCTTCGCGCACACGGTGGGCGAGTTTGGCATCGTGCTCATGATGGGCGGCAACATCCCCGGCAAGACGCGTGTGATGTCGGTGCAGATCTACGACCATGTGGAGGCGCTCGAATACAGCCAGGCGCACTGGCTGGCTGGCGGCCTGCTGGTGTTTTCCTTCCTGGTGCTGCTGGCGCTCTACACCTTGAACACCCTGCAGCCGGGCCGGCGCAAAGGGCAGGGCGCATGAAGCCTGAGGGCGGTGGCATCACCGCATCCTTTCGCCGCGCATTCACCGGCTTTTCGCTCGATGTGTCGCTGGCCGTGCCGGGGCGTGGGGTCACGGCCATCTTCGGCCCTTCGGGCTCCGGCAAGACCAGCCTGCTGCGCTGCATCGCCGGTCTGGAGCGCGCCGGCAGCGGCCACCTCTTCGTCAATGGCGAACTCTGGCAGGACGATGCCGCCGGCATCTTTTTGCCGGTGCACCGGCGCCCCTTGGGTTATGTGTTCCAGGAGGCCAGCCTGTTTGAGCACCTGGACGTGGCCCGCAACCTCGACTTCGGCCTGCGCCGTGTGCCGCCGGCGCAGCGCCGCGTTTCGCTCGAACAAGCCATCGCGCTGCTGGGCCTGCAGGCGCTGATGCAGCGCATGCCCGCTACGCTCTCGGGCGGCGAGCGCCAGCGCGTGGCGATTGCCCGGGCGCTGGTCACCAGCCCGCGCCTGCTGCTGATGGACGAGCCCCTGGCCTCGCTGGACCTTGCCCGCAAGGCCGAAATCCTGCCCTACCTGGAGCGCCTGCATGGCGAACTCGACATGCCAGTACTCTACGTCAGCCACGCGCCCGACGAGGTCGCCCGGCTGGCCGACCACCTGGTGTTGCTGGATGCCGGCCGGGTCACGGCCTCGGGCCCCACGCGCGAGCTGATGACGCGACTGGATTTGCCGCTGGCGCATGGCGATGCCGCAGCCGCGGTGCTGGACGCCGTGGTCAGCGCCGTCGAGCCCGACTGGCACATGAGCCATGCCGAGTTCCCCGGCGGCCGCATCAGCCTGCTCAACCCTTCGCTGCAGGTCGGCCAGCGCGTGCGCGTGCGCATCCAGGCGCGCGACGTGAGCCTCACGCTGGCGCGCCAGGAGGGTACCAGCGTGCAGAACATCTTCCCGGTCATCGTCACCGGCCTGGCGGCCGACAGCCCGGGCCAGCTCATGGTGGGCCTGGACGCCGGCGGCAGCGCGCTGCTGGCCCGCATCACGCAGAAATCGGCCCAGGCACTGCGATTGCAGCCGGGCAGCCGCGTGTTCGCCCAGGTCAAGGGCGTGGCGGTGCTGGGCTGAGGCGCTGGGCAAAAAAGGCCAGGATTTCGTCGCGCGCCGCCAGCGTGGGCTGGCCCGCCTCATCGACCAGGTGGGCCGTCACCACGCTGTGCGGTGTGGGCACATGCCGGGCAAAGAAGGGCGGCACCTCGGTATTGGCGGCGCTGTTCGGCAGCACCCGGCCCACAAAACGGTCGCCCAGGGCCTCGGCATAGGCCGCAAAGCGCTGGGCCCGGCAAAATTTGTCGCCTTCGAAGCGGTAGGCCAGCACGGTGAGCTTCTCTTTATCGAGCCGCCGGCGCACCGCCTGGATGTCGGCGGGCGATATCTCCAGGCCGGCCGGGTCGTTGAGCGGCAACGAGGGCTGGGACAGCACAGGTGCCAGCACCGCGGGCTCCAGCATCATGGAGAGCGCGAAGTTGCCGGTCCAGCACATGCCGATGGCGCCCACGCCGGGCCCGCCGCATTCCCGGTGCGCCAGCCTGGCGAGCGCCATCAGCCACTGCGTCACCGGGCTGGTTTCATTGGCGCGCAGCGCGCGGAACTCGGCGCTGACGCAGGCGCGCTGGAAAACGGCCGCGCCTTCGTCGGCGCCGGGCACCGCGCCGTCGCGGCCGAACAGTGAGGGCATGTAAACGGTCAAACCCGCGTCGCGCACCCAGCGGCTGAAACGCGCGACCTGCGGGCTGATGCCCGGCATTTCGGTCATGACGATCACGGCCGGGCCCGAACCGGCCACGTAGACTTTTTTGGCCACGCCGCCCAGCGTGATGGCGCGGGCCGTGAAGTCTTCGAGCGGGTCATCCTCATTCATGCTGCGCTGTGCGGGGGCTGGGGAGTGGGCCATGGTCGTGCTTTCTGGGGGGAACGCCTGCATTGGACGCGGCCGGCAGCTAAACTGCGAGTGTCTGTTTAGACATCTTTAAGGCTTTTTCAGTCAATGACCGATTTCACCGTCCTGGTCCTGCCCGGCTCTTTCGCGGCCAGCGTGGCCGTCACGCTCGACGTGCTGCAAGCAGCGGCCACGCTGGCGCCGCGCCTGAAGCTCGCGCGCCCTAGCTGGCGCGTGCTGTCGCCCTCCGGCGGTGCCGTGCCCCTGAGCAGCGGCATGCGCCTGGACACCACGGCCCTGCCCAGGCGCTGGCGCGCCGACACGGCGACCTGGATCATCCCGGGGCTGGGCCTGGACAACGCCCAGGCGGTCGCGGCCGGGCTGGCGGGCGTGGATGCACAGCGCGCCATCCAGGCCGTCACCGCACACGCGGCGCGGGGCGGCCGCGTCGCGGCCTCCTGTTCGGCGGTGTTTTTGCTGCAAGCGGCCGGCCTGCTGGCCGGGCGCCGCGCCACGACATCCTGGTGGATGGCGGCCGAACTGCGCCGCCTGGAGCCGCGCTGCACCGTGGATGCCGACCGCATGGTGTGCGCCGACGGCCCCGTGAGTACGGCGGGCGCCGCTTTCGCGCAGACCGACTTGATGCTTCACCTGCTGCGCACGCAGTTCGGCGCGGGGCTGGCCGACGCGGTGGGGCGCATCCTGCTGATAGACGGGCGGCAGGCGCAGGCGCCTTTTGTGCTGCCGGCCATGCTCACCAACGGCAACGAACTCGTGGCCCGGCTGATGGCGCGCATCGAATCGGCCTTGCCGCACCCGCCCAGCGTAGAGGCGCTGGCCGGCGAGTTCGCGATGTCGCAGCGGACCCTGTCGCGGCGCGTGCGCGAGGCCACGGGCCAGAGCACGCTGGCGCTGGTGCAGAGCGTACGCCTCAACCGCGCCCGCATGCTGATCGAGTCCAGCCGCATGAGCATAGAACAGGTGGCCGGGCAGGTCGGCTATGAGGACGCGACGGCGCTCAGGCGCCTGATGCGCAAGTCGGCGGGTGCCAATCCCAGCCGCTATCGCAGGACGCAGGCTGGTTCGCCGTAAGTAACAGCGGGTTTCATTTCGGCCTGTGGGCTGCGGGAATTGCGTATCGACGCTGCCCGCTGCTTGAACGCGTGAACCGGTCAGGGGCCGGCCGGCTACCCGCCCGGCTCAGTATTCGAGCCGTTCCGGCCGGATTTCCTGCAGAATGGTGGTTGAAATCTCTTCAATCGACTTGGTGGTGGTCGAGAGCCAGCGTATGCCTTCGCGCCGCATCATGGCCTCGGCTTCGTGGATTTCGTCGCGGCAATTCTCCAGGCTCGCGTATTTCGAGTTGGGCCGGCGTTCGTTGCGGATCTGGCTCAGGCGTTCCGGCGCGATGGTCAGGCCGAAGATTTTTTTACGGTGCGGCACCAGCGCCGGCGGCAGCTGCCGGCGCTCGAAATCTTCCGGAATCAGCGGGTAATTGGAGGCCTTGAGGCCGTACTGCATGGCCAGGTAGAGTGAGGTCGGCGTCTTACCGCTGCGGCTCACGCCCACCAGGATCACGTCCGAATTCTCCAGGTCGCGGTTGCTCTGGCCGTCGTCATGCGCCAGCGAAAAATTGATGGCCTCGATGCGGTCGTCGTATTCCTTGCTCTTGGAGGCATCCGAAAACCGGCCCACGCGGTGGTTGGACTTGATGCCCAGCTCACCCTCCAGCGGCGCGACGAACATACCGAACATGTCCAGCAGCATGCCGTTGCAATGGGTTTTGATGACGGCCAGGATTTCCATGTTGACCAGCGTGGTGAAGACGATGGGGCGTTTGCCCTCGACTTCGGCCGTGTGGTTGATCTGCCGTATCGCCTGGTGGGCCTTGTCCACGCTGTCGATAAAGGGCAGGCGGACGTGGCGCGGCTTGAATTCAAACTGGGCCAGGATGGCGTTACCAAAGGTTTCCGCGGTGATGCCGGTGCCGTCGGAGATGAAAAACACGGTGCGTTGGGACATGGTGGGTGTTTGGCTGATTGAAAGCTGGGTGAAAGCCTGACGCGGCGCATCCGGCGGCAGGCCCCTACAATTGGGCCAATTATCCAGTTTGCCACGCCATGCCCCGCCACAACCCCCTAGAACAACAACAAGGTTGCCTGCCGCGCATGGCGAATTCCCCGGTTTTTAAACCTCCCGGAGTATTTTCATGTCCAAGCTGTTTGAGGCGACCGCCCTGGTCGTACCGTTTGAAAACCTGAGGATGACAGACGTCGAGGCCGTTGGCGGCAAGAATGCCAGCCTCGGCGAGATGATCTCGCAACTGCCCACTGGCCCCGAGGGTGTGCGGGTGCCCACCGGATTCGCCACCACGGCCCACGCTTTTCGCGTGTTCCTGGCCCACGACGGGCTGGACAAAAAAATCAACGGCGTGCTGGACGCGCTCAACACCGACGACGTGCGCGCCCTGGCCGACGCCGGCGCCAAGATCCGCGCGCTGGTCGAAGCCCAGCCTTTCCCGGCCGACCTCGAAAAAGCCGTGCGCGACAGCTTTGCCGTATTGAGCGCCGGCAATGCCCAGGCCAGTTTTGCGGTGCGCTCCTCGGCCACGGCCGAGGACCTGCCCGACGCGTCTTTCGCGGGCCAGCAGGAAACTTTTTTGAATGTGGTCGGCATCGAGGACGTGCTGCACAAGATGAAAGAGGTGTTCGCCTCGCTCTACAACGACCGCGCCATCAGCTACCGCGTGCACCAGGGTTTTGCCCATTCCGACGTGGCGCTGTCCGCCGGCATCCAGCGCATGGTGCGCAGCGACAAGGGCGCGGCCGGCGTGATGTTCACCATAGACACCGAAAGCGGCTTTGAGGACGTGGTTTTCATCACCTCCAGCTACGGCCTGGGCGAAACCGTGGTGCAGGGCGCCGTCAATCCCGACGAGTTCTATGTGCACAAGCCCATGCTCAAAGCCGGCAAGCGCGCCGTGATCCGCCGCAACCTGGGCTCCAAGCTGCTGCAGATGGAGTTCGCCACGCCGGAAGAGAAAAAAGCCGGCGGCAAGCTGGTCAAGACCACCGATGTGCCGACGGAGCTGCGCAACCGCTATTCGCTGACCGACGACGACGTCGAGCAACTGGCCCGCTACGCGCTCATCATCGAGGCGCATTACGGCCGCCCCATGGACATCGAATGGGGCAAGGACGGCACCGACGGCCTGCTTTACATCCTGCAGGCGCGCCCCGAAACGGTGAAGAGCCAGGCCAAGGGCAAGGCCGAGCAGCGCTACAAGCTCAAGGGCACCGGCACGGTATTGGCCGAGGGCAGGGCGATCGGCCAGAAGATCGGCACCGGCCCGGTCCGCATCGTGCACGACATCAAGGACATGGACCAGGTGCAGGCCGGCGACATCCTCGTCACCGACATGACCGACCCGAACTGGGAACCCGTGATGAAGCGCGCCAGCGCCATCGTCACCAACCGCGGCGGGCGCACCTGCCACGCGGCCATCATCGCGCGCGAGCTGGGCATTCCGGCCGTGGTCGGCTGCGGTGACGCCACCGAGACGCTGAAAGACGGCATGCTGGTGACGGTGAGCTGCGCCGAGGGCGACACCGGCAACATTTATGACGGCCTGCTCGAAACCGAGGTGACCGAGGTGCAGCGCGGCACCATGCCGCCCATAGACCTCAAGATCATGATGAACGTGGGCAACCCGCAGCTGGCCTTCGACTTCTGCCAGGTGCCCAACCACGGCGTGGGCCTGGCGCGTCTGGAATTCATCATCAACAACAACATCGGCGTGCACCCCAAGGCCATCCTCGAGTACCCCAATATCGACGCCGACCTGAAAAAAGCCGTGGAAAGCGTGGCCCGCGGCCACGCCTCGCCGCGCGCTTTTTACGTCGACAAGGTGGCCGAAGGTATCGCCACCATAGGCGCGGCCTTCTGGCCCAAGCCGGTGATCGTGCGCCTGTCGGACTTCAAGTCCAATGAGTACCGCAAGCTGATCGGCGGCTCGCGCTACGAGCCCGAGGAAGAAAACCCCATGCTGGGTTTCCGCGGCGCGGCACGCTACCTGAGCCCCGACTTCGCCGAGGCCTTCGCGATGGAGTGCGAAGCGCTCAAGCGCGTGCGCAACGACATGGGCCTGACCAATGTCGAGGTCATGGTGCCCTTTGTGCGCACCCTGGGCCAGGCCAAGGCCGTGACCGAGCTGCTGGCCAAACACGGCCTCAAGCGCGGCGAGCAGGGCCTGAAGATCATCATGATGTGCGAGGTGCCCAGCAATGCGGTGCTGGCCGACCAGTTCCTCGAGTACTTCGACGGCTTCTCGATCGGCTCCAACGACCTGACCCAGCTCACCTTGGGCCTGGACCGCGACTCGGGCCTGGACATCCTGGCCAAGGACTTCGACGAGCGCGACCCGGCGGTCAAGGCGCTGCTGAGCCAGGCCATCGCCGCCTGCAAGCGCGCCAACAAATACGTCGGCATCTGCGGCCAGGGGCCCAGCGACCATCCCGACTTCGCCCTGTGGCTCAAGGAGCAGGGCATAGGCTCGATCTCGCTGAACCCCGACACGGTGATGGACACCTGGAAACAGCTGGCCGGCTGAGCCAGGCCCGTCGCGCCCACCGAGGGAAAACCCCCGGTGGCCGGCGCCCCCGCGGTAAGCAATTGGCAAGTCCTCCGATGACAATCGGAGGCACTGCCTTTCCTGTCTGTCATCAGCCATGCTTGCCGTCGCCACCACCGCCAAACTGCTTGCTGAAATTGCGCTGCTCGCGCTGGCCGGCCAATGGGTGCTGGGGATGCTGGCTGGTGCCGGACGCGGCGGCAACCCGTTTTACCGCCTGCTGGAACTGCTGGGCCGGCCCTGGGTGAGGGCGGCGCGCTGGATTTCCCCACCCGTGGTCCTGGACCGCCACCTGCCTTTGGTGGCCTTCCTGGTGCTGGCGTTGGTCTGGCTTGCGGCGGCCGTCACAAAAGTCCGCATCTGCCTGGAAATCGGGGTGGCGCTGTGCAAATGAGCCTGCCGCTTGCACCCGCCCTGCAGTACCACTTCCTGAAAGCGCAGGCCTTGCTGCTGCTCGCGGCCGGCAAGCGCGCGGCTGCCTTGCCAAAGTTCACTCGGATGCTGTGCCTGCGGCCTGCCGATCTTTACGCCCTGGCCAGCCGTGGCCATGTGCAGGCGCAACTGCAGCTCACGCAGGAGGCCATTGACAGCCTGCGGCAACTGACCACCGCCTGGCCGCGGCAGGCCGCGGGATGGTTCAACCTGGGCTATGTGTTGCAGCAGGCCGGGCGCCATGAGGAGGCCGGCTCCGCCTTTGAGCGCGCGCTGGCGCTGGACTCGCGCCTGGACCGGGCCTGGTACGGCCTGGCGCTGGTGCGCATCCACCAGCAGCGCTGGCAGGAGGCCGCCCAGGCGCTGGAGCGCAACACCGCGTTGCAGCCGCTGGGCCCATATGGCTGGTACCGGCTCGCGCAGGTCTGGCTGGCGCTGGGCGAGCCGGGCAAGGCACGCAAGGTCATCGCCCACCTGCGCCGTTTCGAGCCGCGCGTGGCCGCGCAACTGGAACGTGAAAACGCCGCTGCACTGCAGGCGGGCAGGGTAACCAGCCGCGAGGCAGGCCATGCAGCCCGCTGACAGCCACCGCCGCTACTGGCGTAAAAACCTCGCGGTGACAGCCTTGCTGCTGCTGGTCTGGTTCAGCGTGACCTTCGGTGTCAGCTACTTCGCGCGCGCGCTGAATTTCCGGTTCTTTGGCTGGCCTTTCAGCTTCTGGGTGGGCGCGCAGGGCGCCTTGCTGGTGTACTGCCTGATCATCGGCTTTTATGCCTGGTACATGAACCGGCTCGACATCGAACACGATGTGGCGGACGGGGACTAGATGGCCGGCTTCTTCGGTTCACGCGACGGGGTTTTGCTGTCCAGCCAGCAGTTCAAGGCGCAGCTCAACCGCGTCTACCGCTGGTATACCGTGGGCCTGGTGGTGTTTGTGCTCATCCTCGCGGGCCTGGAGCGCATGGGCCTGCCGCGCCTATGGATAGGCACGGCCTTTTTGCTGGCCACCATAGGCCTGTACGCGGGCATAGGCATCATGAGCCGCACCACCGACGCGGGCGAATACTATGTGGCGGGCCGGCGCGTGCCGGCGGTCTACAACGGCATGGCCACTGGCGCCGACTGGATGTCGGCCGCTTCCTTCATCGGCCTGGCCGGCACGCTCTACCTCACGGGCTACAGCGGCCTGGCCTTCATCATGGGCTGGACCGGCGGCTACTGCCTGGTCGCGCTGGTGCTGGCGCCTTATCTGCGCAAATTCGGCCAGTTCACGATTCCCGACTTCCTGGGAGAGCGCTATGGCAAGCTGCCGCGCCTGCTCGGTGTGGGGGCGGCCATCCTGTGCTCCTTCACCTACCTGGTCGCGCAGATTTACGGTGTGGGCCTGATCACCTCCTACCTGACCGGCATCGCCTTCGAGTTGGGCATTTTCCTGGGCCTGGGCGGCATCCTGGTGTGTTCCTTCCTGGGCGGCATGCGCGCCGTGACCTGGACGCAGGTGGCCCAGTACATCATCCTGGTGGTGGCCTACCTGATCCCGGTGGTGTGGCTGTCGGTCAAGCAGACCGGTGTTCCGGTGCCGCAGCTGGTTTACGGCTTCCAGTTGGAGAAAGTCAGCGCCAAGGAAAAGGAGCTGGCCGCGGATCCCAAGGAGCTGCAGGTGCGCGAGCTGTTTCGGCAGCGCTCCGAGGCGCTGTCCGGCAAGCTGGCCCACCCGGCCGAGGCACTGGCCGCCGACAAGCTGGCCGCTGCCAAACGCATGGAGCAGCTCAAGGGCGGCAATGCCTCGGTGGCTGAAATCACCTCGGCAGCCAAGACCCTGGCCGCCATGCCCAGGGACGAGGCAGCGGCCGTCAAGGCCTGGACGGCGGCCAAAGCCGCGGCCGAGGTCAAGACCCAACCGCTCAACGGCATGCCCGCCCATGCGGCGCAGTTCTCGGGCGACCCCGAGGGAACACCCCGGGAGCAGGAGGCCTACGACACCTCGCGCCGCAATTTCCTGGCCCTGGTGTTCTGCCTTATGGTGGGCACGGCCGCCTTGCCGCACATCCTGATGCGCTACTACACCGTGCCCAGCGTGCGCGAGGCGCGGCAGTCGGTCACCTGGTCGCTGTTTTTCATCTTTTTGCTGTATTTCACGGCGCCAGCCCTGGCCGTGCTGGTGAAGTACGAAGTCTTTACCGTGCTGGTCGGCACGCGCTTTGACCAGCTGCCGTCCTGGGTCGGCGCCTGGAGCCGGGTGGACGCCAGCCTGCTGTCGGTGGCCGACATCAACCGCGACAACATCCTGCAGCTCAATGAAATGACCATAGGCGGCGACATCATCGTGCTGCTCACGCCCGAACTGGCGGGCCTGCCTTATGTCATTTCGGGCCTGGTGGCGGCGGGCGGGCTGGCCGCCGCGCTGTCGACCGCCGACGGCCTGCTGCTGACGATCGCCAACGCACTGGGCCACGACCTTTATTACAAGATGATCGACCCCAACGCCTCCACCGTGAGCCGGGTCACCGTGTCCAAGATCCTGCTGCTCATCGTGGCCCTGCTGGCGGCCTATGTGGCGGCGCAAAAGCCGGCGGACATCCTGTTCCTGGTGTCGGCGGCGTTTTCCTTCGCCGCCGCCTCCTTTTTCCCGGCGCTGAGCCTGGGCATCTTCTGGAAGCGCGCTAACGGCATAGGCGCCGTTCTGGGCATGGTATCGGGCCTGGGCGTGACGTCTTACTACATGTTCACCAACCAGCCCTGGCTGCGCGCCACCTTCGGCATCAGCTCGCCGGTGCAGCTGTGGTGGGGCATAGACCCGATTTCGGCCGGCCTGTTCGGCGTGCCCGTGGGTTTTGCCGTAATGGTGTTGGTGAGCCTGCTCACCCCGGCGCCCAGCCGCAAGATCCAGGATCTGGTCGAATACATCCGGTATCCGGACCTGAAACGCCTCTAAAAGCCGGTCAGAGCGGGCGTTTCGGGGCTTTTGGGGGGCTTTTTGCCCCGAAATTGGCGCGAACTTGGCCCCCGTATCTTTACCAGCATGAGCCCCGGAACCGGCTTTGCCGGGCCAGAGGGCGGGCGGCCCCTCGGGGGCAGGGAGCGACACGAAGTGCGCGACCGCGGGGCTGGTATATAATCATGGGCTTCGCCTTGCTGCACCCTTAACGACGCTGGGGCAGCTTTCATCAACCACAAGGAGAGTTTATGCGTCACTATGAGATCGTCTTGCTGATCCACCCGGATCAAAGCGAGCAAGTCCCAGCCATGCTGGAACGTTACAAGGGCATGATCACCGCCGGCGGCGGAAAAGTGCACCGTGTTGAAGACTGGGGCCGCCGCCAGCTGGTGTACCTGATCCAGAAGCTCGCGAAAGCCCACTACCTCTGCATCAACATCGAAGCCAGCCAGGCCGTGATGGAAGAAATCGAACACGCGTTCAAGTTCAACGATGCCGTGCTGCGCCACCTGACCGTGGTCAAGAAAAAGGCCGAAACCGGCCCATCCCTCATGATGCGCAACGTCGAGAGGGAAGAAGCCCGTAAAGCCCAACAGCAGGAGTATGCGGCTTAATTGCCACCATGCTGTTGAACGCCTCGCTGCCGCGCAGCTGCCATTGAGCAAAAGCCCGCAGTGAACCACGTTGAACTGACCGCCTGTATCGCCGAGGCAAGTCCTCTTCGCTACACGCCCGCTGGAATCCCTGCCGCCAATTTCGTCCTCGAACACGAGTCCGAAGTTGTCGAAGTCGGAGTCACCAGACAGGTCAAATTGACGGTCAGGGCGGTTGCCTTCGGAGCGCTGGCTGAGCAATCAGCCAAGTCACCCTTAGGCCAGCCCTTCAGGTTCACCGGTTTCCTCATCAATGCGCGCACCAGCAAAGGTGTTGTTTTCCATATTCAAGCTCTGCACAAGGTAGAGCAAGTACCGAACCCCATTTAAGGAGTCCATCATGGCCGGACCAAAACGTTTCAACAAAGACAAGCGCCCCAAGCGCAATACCCAATCCCTGCTGTTCAAGCGCAAGCGTTTTTGCCGCTTCACAGCCGCTGGCGTTGAAGAAATCGACTACAAGGACATCGACACCCTGCGCGATTTCGTTGCCGAAAACGGAAAAATCATCCCCGCACGCCTGACCGGCACGCGCGCGATTTTCCAGCGCCAGATCAACACCGCCGTCAAGCGCGCTCGCTTCCTCGCGATGCTGCCTTACAGCGACCAGCACCGTACCCTGTAAGGAGCACGACCATGCAAATCATTCTGCTCGACAAAGTCGTGAACCTCGGTAACCTCGGCGAAATCGTCAAGGTCAAAGACGGCTACGCACGCAACTTCCTGATCCCTTCGGGCCGCGCACGCCGCGCCACGGAAGCCAACAAGGCCGAATTCGAAGCCAAGCGCGTCGAACTCGAAAAGGCTGCGGCTGCCAAGCTGGCCGAAATGCAAGCCCAGGGCGAAAAGCTGAGCGGCACCACCGTCAAGCTCACGCAAAAAGCCGGTGTTGACGGCCGCCTGTTCGGCTCCGTCACCAACCACGACATCTCGGCCGAGCTGACCAAGCAGGGCTTCCCCGTGCTGAAGTCGCAAATCCGCATGCCCAACGGCCCGCTGAAGATCGTCGGCGACCATGCCGTGACCGTGGCCCTGCACACCGACGTGGCTGTGGACATTACCGTGACCGTGTACGGCGAAACCGCTTAAGCGCTTTTTCCCTTCACGAAAAAAGCCGCTCGCCGAGCGGCTTTTTTCATGCCCGGCCGCATCCCCTGGCTATGCACAAGCTCCCGGTCCATTTCCACCCGATTTCCCCCGGTTATCCACAGCCTTATCCCGCGGTGTTTTGCGTCCACGGCGTACCATTCACCCTCTCCCAAGGAAACCCATGTCAGCCGTACTTTCCACCTATGACGATCCCGGCTACAGCCCCGACCGCCAGATCGCCCAGCTGCGCATTCCGCCGCATTCCATCGAGGGTGAATCCAGCGTGCTGGGCGGCCTGTTGCTCGACAACGGCGCCTGGGACCGGGTGGGCGACCTGCTGGTCGACGAGGATTTCTACCGCTCCGAGCACAAGCTGATCTTCGCCGCCGTGGGCGCGCTCATCAACGCAAACAAGCCGGCCGACATCATCACGGTCTACGAATACCTGCAGAACCAGGGCAAGGCCGACGAAGTAGGGGGCCTGAGCTACCTCAATTCGCTGGCGCAGTACGTGCCCAGCGCCGCCAATATCCGCCGCTACGCCGAGATCGTGCGCGAGCGCTCCATCCTGCGCAAGCTGGTGTCGGCCTCCGACGAAATCGCCACCAACGCCTTCAACCCGCTGGGCAAGGACGTCGCGACCATCCTCGACGAGGCCGAGCAGAAGATCTTCAAGATCGGCGAGCAGGGCTCGCGCATGAAGGAAGGCTTCCAGAGCATGGACACGCTGGTCGTGAGCCTGCTGGACCGCGTGACCGAGATGGCCGAAAACCCGCAGGACGTCACCGGCGTTCCCACAGGCTTCAGGGACTTTGACCATATGACGTCGGGCCTGCAGGCCGGCGACCTGATCGTCCTGGCGGCGCGCCCCTCCATGGGCAAGACCGCGCTGGCCATCAACATCGCCGAACACGTCGCGCTCAACGAAGGCCTGCCGGTGGCGGTGTTTTCCATGGAAATGGGCGCCTCCCAACTCGCCGTGCGTATCGTCGGCTCCATAGGCCGCATCGACCAGACCCATTTGCGCACCGGCGCCCTGACCGACGAGGAGTGGCCGCGCCTGACCGAAGCGATCGAAAAGCTGCGCACCGTTTCGCTTCACATCGACGAAACGCCGGGCCTGACCGTGAGCGAGCTGCGTGCCAATGCGCGGCGCCTGGCCCGCCAGTGTGGCAAGCTGGGCCTGATCGTGGTCGACTACCTGCAGCTCATGAGCGTCTCCGGTGGCATGGCCGAAGAGAACCGCGCCACCGCCGTCGGCGAAATCTCGCGCGGCCTGAAGATGCTGGCCAAGGAACTGCAGTGCCCGGTCATCGCGCTGTCGCAGCTCAGCCGCGGCGTCGAGTCGCGCACCGACAAGCGCCCCATGATGAGCGACCTGCGCGAGTCCGGCGCCATCGAGCAGGACGCCGACATCATCATGTTCATCTACCGCGACGAGTACTACACCAAGGAGGCTTGCAAGGAGCCCGGTGTGGCCGAGGTCATCATCAGCAAACAGCGTAACGGCCCCACGGGTACGGTGAAGCTGGCCTTTATCAACCGCATCACCAAGTTCGAGAGCCTGGCGCACGGCGCGTCAGGGGACTTCTAACGATCACTGGTGGCCTCAAGGCGCAACACCCGTGTCAGCGGGTGTGCGCCTTTTTTTGCGTATGACCGTCACCGGCCCCGCAACACTCCCCGCTGACGAGGCTTGCACGGGCCTGGCGGCGAACAGGTGTTCAGCGCTGCTGATGGCGGCGTCGACATCGCCGCGGTTCAGCCGCTGAACCACGGACCCATTGACCTGCAGGTAGGCGCCGTTGCGCGCAATGGCCAGGAAGCCGAACTCCATACCGCGGTGCACGGTTCCGATCACGCGGTAATGCTCTACCGGTGGAATGGCCCAGGGGGCCCTCAGGATTTTGTGCAGGCGAACCGTCAGGCGTTCATCCATACGGCTTTCTCCCTTGTTCTGGTATCGGGTGGCATCGTTCTCCCCGTCCTCGAAAACTTCGCTGACGGTTTGCCGATCTCTTGTGAGGACGTTGAAAGGTATTCGAGTTCGCCTGGGAGGCTCGCGCGAATTGTCTGTGCGCGGTAGATGTTTGTCGGATTTCCCGAATCCGGCTCGCTTTGGCCTGTTCTTTGCCGCCCGGACTGGCTAGCATCCGCCGGGACGGCAAGGTTGATCCGCGTTCGTCTGGATCCAAGGCTTGTTCCGTCCGGTTGTCTCGCGGGCACCCGAGCCGTCACTTGAAGTGGAAGTTTTCAACTAACCAACCTACAAGGAAAATCCTATGCCTACCACCTCGAATAACGCGGAAGCCCACGCCTTGCCGCGTACCCTCACGTCCAATTTCAAAGGGGATGTGAATTCGCTCAACCAGAAGGTTGTTGAAGGCCGCATCCTGGAAACCGCCATCGCCCAGCTCGCGGGCCGGCCCGGTTTCAATCCGGCGGCGATCAGCATCGTGTTCGGCCTGAAGTGGTAACTGCCGGCTAGCCATCGCGGGGCGCGTGAAGATTTTTCGCGCGCCCCGTTCCGGCCCTGGTCTCTTACTCGCCCGTCCCCATGTTTCGTTCGGCCATCGTCAAATTGACCGCGGTGTGCGACATCAATTGCAGCTACTGCTATATGTTCAACCAGGCGGACCGCACTTTCGAGCGCATGCCGGCACGCATGGCCTTGCCTACCGCCTTGCGCCTGCTGGACCGCATCTGCGACTACCACCCGCGGGGCGAGCCTGAGCCCTTTTCCATCGTCCTGCACGGCGGCGAACCCATGCTCTGGCCCGATGCCAGTTTTGCCGAACTGCTTTCGCAGATCGCTAGCCGCCGCGAACAGGGCTGGAACCTCGATGTCGCGATACAGACCAACCTGGTGCAGCCGATCGCGCCGAAATTGCTTTGCCTTTTTCGCGAACACCGCGTGTCGCTAGGTGTCAGCCTGGACGGCCCGCGCGAGGTGAACGATGCCGCGCGCGTGGACAAGCTCGGCCGCGGCACCTATGCGCGTGTCATGGCCAATGTCGAGCGCATGCTCGCCGACGGTAACGGCGGTTTGATAGGCGGCTTTCTGGCTGTGGCCAACCCTGCGCTGCCTCCGGTGGAGTTCCTCGCCTGGGTGCGAAGCCTGCCGGTTCCCAAGGTCGACGTGTTGTGGCCCATCGAATTCAACTGGCGCCATCCTCCGTGGCCGCTGGGGGCGTCGCGTGCCTATGCCGCCGCGCCGCGTTACGGCGCCTGGTATGCCGAACTGTTCCGCGCCTGGTGGGCGCTGGACGATCCGGGCATCACCATCCGGTTTTTCAACAACCTGCTTCATGTCGCGCTGGGCGGGCTGGGCCATATCGATGCCCTGGTGAACGACAGCTACAACATGTTTGTCGTCAATACCGACGGCAGCTACGAATACCCCGACTACCTGCGTGTGGCCGGCGATGGCTCGGCCGGCACGTCTTTCCACATAGCCATGGACGGCATCGCCGCGCTGGCCGGTGACCCGCTGTTCGCGCGGCTGCTCAACTTGCGCGCCGAACTTCCCGCGAAATGCTCGGGCTGCCGCCACCGCCTGATCTGCGGCGGCGGTTTCCTTCCCGGCCGCAGCGACGCGAAAGACGGCATCGCGCAGCGCGAGTCCGTGCTGTGCGCGGACCAGATGTATTTTTTCGACACCGCGCTAGGCCTTATCGAATCTTCCCTTCAACAGCGAGGTAGCCATGCCCACAGTGACCCGGAAAATGCCGCCGCCACAGGCAGCCAAGCCTGAATTGCAGTGCGCCGATTTTGTCGAGCTGGCCTTGATGCCGGACGCCGTGATCACGGCCAACCTGGTCCATGAATCCGCCGCGGGCCGCCTGGACGACTTTCTGGCTCTGGCCGACATCGTTCAGGTTTCACCGGCGCTGGCCGCGCATCGCGAACACTGGGAGCCGGCGGTGCTCGACCTGGAGGCCCTGCTGCCGCATGAGCGCATCGCCATCGGTTCCTCCCCTTTGTACCGCCGCTGGTTGCATGCGACCGGGCGGGCGCTGATCGCGGGCGCGCCGCTGCCGGCTGTTGAGCCCTTGCTCGCGTCGGTCGCCAACTATATGCCGGGCCTTTCCGAGATGTCGCCGCGCAGCAGGGTGTTGATGTCACGCGGCGGCCGCATCGAGACCTGGGATTGCGCCGGCGGCGTCGAACTGCCGGCCGGCCATGCCGACGGCGCCTGGTTATGCCGGCGTAAAGGCGCCTGGGTCCACCTGAGCCGGCCGTCAGCCGGTGGCCAGACCTTGAGCACCTGTCTTGTCGCGCCGCAGGCGCTGCTGCCGCGGTCCCACATCGTGGTCCGCAACGATCTGCCGGGCTTGCGGGTGTCGCTTGACGAGACACGCACACCCGAGCGCGGCAGCACCGTGCGTGAACAGGAAACTGACGTGCGCGAACGCTCCTACCCGCAGGGCCGCCATCGCCCCATCATCGAAGCGGCGCAGGCCCTGCTGTCGGCCTGGCCCGAGGAGTATGACGACTGGCGCAGCATGATGCGCGTGGTGGTGCCGCGCCTGCCGCCGCCGGGCTGGCAGATGGAAGGGTTCACGATTTCCTCCATGCAGGGGGCGGCATGGATACACCCGTCCACGATCTTGCGCACCCTGGAAAGCTTGGTCCACGAGCACAGCCACGTGAAGCTGCGTTATATCGAGGAAGCCGTCCCGCTGCTGCAGCCCGTGCAGACTGGCGCGCGTTTTCCGGTCGGGTGGCGCACCGACCCACGCCCGGTGGTCGGGATCTTCGAGGGGGTTTATGTGCACCTGCACTGCGTCATGGCGCTGGTCCGCTACCTGCAGGACCATCGCCTCGATGCCACGCTGCGGCGAGATGCCACCACCCGCCTGGACGAATTGCGGACGCAGGCGCGTGAAGGTTTCGAACTGCTGCGCGCGCACGCACGTTTTACCGCGGCAGGCCAGGGCTTTTTGCACTGGGCTGAGTCCGCCTTGCAGGACAGCTGAAGCGCCGGCCCGGGAGAGGCTCGGAGAAAATGCGCCTTAGCGCACGCACTCAAAGCCGTACTGGCCTTCAGCCGGCTTGGTGATCAAGCGCGCATGCCGGCCGCCGCGCTTCTGGCATTCGGTTTCGGCGATCTCGGTGGCGTCGGGCAGCTGTGAAGGGCGGCCTTTGACGATGATCAGCTTTTCACTGTTGCTCAGCAGTTCGGCGGCACAACCCGAGAGCAGGGCGCCGGCCAGCAGCAGCGAAGACAGCAGGTAAGTGTTTTTCATGCGAATTTCCTTGATGGGGTTAATGTAAAGCCTGCGTCAATCCAGTCCCAGCGCCCGGTACACCCGCAGCGCGCCATAGGCATCATTGGCCGCGTAAATGATTTGCGCCTCCGTGAGCCTTTCGTTGGCCCAGTTGGAGGTCGCCGCTTTTTTGGACTTGAGGAAACGCTTGTTGAACATCACCGCCACGGCGCCGCGCACGCCCATGTCCTTGCGGTAGCCGCGCTCGCGAAACACCACGTTGAGGTCCAGCACACCCTGCAGGTCCGTGCTCAGCTTGCGGATGATGCGGCGCTGGTCGTCGCCCAGGCCAAAGCCGGCCTTGATCACGGCGGGTGAGCTCAGCACCAGGCCCACGGCGCGCCGGCATTCGGCGTCTTCGAGCTGGAAGATCCAGGCCTTGTGAAGGGTTGCGAGCTGCACGATGTGCGGCCCGTCCGAGGCCTCATTTTTGGCGAAGGTGGGTTTGGACTCGGTGTCAAAGCCCAGTACCGTGGCGCCGGTCAGGTCCTTGAGTGCCTGGGCTGCCCGCTCGGCGGTGGACACGACTTCGATCTGGTCCAGGCCCAGCCGCTCGAAGGGCTCCAGCAGCGCGATTTCTTCTTTACCGGGGGTGGGATGGCGCTCGGTCATAGGTATCCATGCAAAAAGGGCGTTCAAAAAAACAGGAATCGGCAAGGCTAGAGCTTACAGTCGGGGTAGGGCGCCATTCCGGGCAACCCGCTTCCTGACTCCACCATGGCCGCACAAAGCATCACCACCGAGCATTACAAGCTCTTTCCGTCGCCGCGCAACCGGCACCGTACGATTTTCCTGCACCAGGTGTTTGTGCCGCACTCCTACATGCTGATCGACATGGAAAGCTACCAGCTCAAAGGCAAATACAGCCTGTTCGGGGCTTGTCGGCTGGCCGACATGCGCATGGGTCAGCTGGTCACGCTGGAGCTGGCCGAAGACCAGGCCAGCTTCAACGCCAAGTTCGTGCCGGACTGAAACGCCCGCCACCCAGGCCTAACGAACGGCGCCCACGCCGCGCAGCATTTCATGCACGTCGTGCGTCATCACGGCCAGGAAGCCCGCCAGCGCCAGGTAATAAAACCCGTACTCGAAACGCGTGGCCGCGCTGACCGCGTAATAGGTCTGGGCCTCCTCGCTGTCCGATTTGTAGCGTATCGCCTTGAGCAGCTGCGGCGCGGCCAGCAGCGCCATCAGGATCAGCATGGGGCTGGGCCGCCAGAAGAACAGTGCCACCAGCACCGGTACCCCCAGCAGCCAGATGCGCGGTGACAGCACCGCGGTAATGCGCCCGCCGTCGAATGGCGTCAGCGGGATCAGGTTGAAGAGGTTCAGGAAGAAGCCGGAATAGGCGATCGCGAGCAGCAAATTGCTGTCCTGGTCGCGTGCCACGAAATAGCAGGCCAGCGCCCCCACCGTGCCCAGCAGCGGGCCGCCCAGGCCCACATAGGCTTCGGTTTCCGCGTCATGCGGCATGTCCTTGAGCTCCACCCAGGCGCCCACAAAAGGGATGAAGGTGGGCGCACCCACATTGAGGCCGCGCTGGCGGGCGGCGATGTAGTGGCCCATCTCATGCACGAACAGCAGCAGCACAAAGCCCACCGCATAACGCCAGCCGAACAGCAGCGCATAGGCGAACACCGACACCAGCATGCTGCCGCCGGTCAGCAGCAGCTTGCCGAACTTGGCACCCGTGAAAAGCAGCAACAAAAGCTTGGCCATGCCGCCTCGCCACTCAGGCTTTGGGCGGCGCGGGGGGCACGTCCGTCGCGCCGCCGCCGAACGCTGCGGGCACGGTGTCCTGCTCGGCCCGGCTGACCGCCGGCATAGGGGCAGGCACAGGGGCCGGCTTGCGCTTGAAGTACTTCACGAACACCGTGCCCAAACCCGCCAGGGCCAGGACGATCACCTTCGCGAACTTGGCGAAGAACAGCGCGATCACCGCGAAGAAGCCCAGCTTTTTCGCGGCCACGCCCAGCACCAGCGCGGCCAGGCCGTATTCGGCCACCTTGTCGGTCTTGGAGTTGAAGTCGGCGTAGCGCTTTCCCTCGTCGTATTGCAAGGCCGCCAGCAGCTCCGCCGCCGCGGGCTTGTCCTTGGGCAGGTCGTCCAGCGCCGTGACCAGGTTCATGCTGAAGTAACCTTCGCGGCCCAGCGCATAGGTGTTGTAGTTCACGCCCTGCGCCGCGCCTGGGGGCGCGCCCCGGTCCTTGCTGGACATGGCCCAGACGAGGCGGTGGGTGGCGGCGTTGTAGGCCGGCTTTTCAGCCCAGCCCACGATCTCCATTTCGGGGAAACCCATTTTTTTGCGCTCGGCGTTCGAGGCCTCGGTGCCTTCGCGGTAGCTTTTGAGCAGCTCGTCTGCGTTCCAGTCCTTGGCGTCGTCGTCCTTCACATAGCCGGCCGCCTCGAAGCGCACCGTCATGAACCAGCTGTCGCCCGTGGCCGGAAACACCAGGCCCTGCAGCCGCGAGTCGGTGCCGGGGTTGCCCATGGCGTTGAGCAGCTTGCCCGCCTGGGGTTGCGGCACAAAGATGCGGCCGGCGGGCAGCTTGAGCACGGCCTGGCTCGCCAGCGCGATGTCCTGCGGCCCTTCCTTGGCGGCGGCGCGGCCCTCGGCCCAGATCTTTTCGCTTTCTTCTTTTGACAGGGTCTGTGCCATGGCGGCGGCACAAGACAGACAAACAGCCAGCGCGCAGATGCGCGTCCACAAACGGTTCATGAAAGCCCTCCTTGTTGGAATAATTTGCGGGCTATTCTGACACGCCACTCGCGAAGGCGGTCCGGAGGCAGCCCGAAAGTGCCCGGGCCGCCCTCGCCAACGGGGCCTAAGCCTGCAGCTGCCGCGCCAGCAGCACCGCCACATGGATGGCCTCGCGTTGCGCGCCGTCCTTGATCTGGTGGCGGCAACTGGTGCCGTCGGCCACCACGATGGCATCTGGCTGCTTGCGCACCGCCGGCAACAGGCTCAATTCGGCCATCTGCATGGACACCTCATAGTGGCCGGCCTCGTAGCCGAAGCTGCCGGCCATGCCGCAGCAGCTGGATTCGATCAGCTCGGGCTGCGCGCCCGGGATCAGCCTCAGCACGTCCAGGATGGGGCTCACCGCGCCAAAGGCCTTCTGATGGCAGTGGCCGTGCAAAAGAATGGGCTGGGCCGCGGGCTTGAGCCGGCCCTTGAGCATCTCGAGCTTGCCGCCCGCCGCCTCGCGTACCAGGAATTCTTCCAGTAGCAGCGCATGGCGGCTGATGGTCTGCGCCGCCTCGCCCAGGCCCATCACCAGCATCTCGTCGCGCAGCGTCAGCAGGCAGGAGGGCTCCAGGCCGACGATGGCGATGCCGCGCTCGGCGAAGGGCAGCAGGGCGCCCACCACCTCGCGCGCCTTGGCCTTGGCCTTGTCGACCATGCCGCCGGCCAGGTAGGTGCGGCCGCAGCACAGGCTTTTGCCGTCGGCCGTGGTCTTGGCGGCGACGTGCACCGTGTAGCCGCCTGCCTGCAGCACCCTGAGCGCGGCCCAAGCATTTTCGGATTCGAAATAGCCGTTGAAGGTGTCCACGAATAGCACCACGGGCTTGGCGGCGGCCAGCACCTCCTCGCGGCTCGCGGTGTGGATGCGGCCCGGCGGCGCCGCGCCGGCTTCAGCCTGTGCGCCCAGCCGCTTCCAGAAGGTGTTGCTGCGCCACTGCGGCAGCGTGCGGCGCGCCGACAGGCCCAGGATTTTTTCACTCCAGGCCGCCAGGCCCGGCACCTTGTCGCGCAGGTTGAGCAGCGGCGCGAAGCGGCTGGCCCAGTGCGCATAGTCGGGCAGGTGGGCGACCAGCCGGTCTTTCAGCGTGTAGCCGTGTTTGGCCTTGTAATGGTGTAAAAACTCCACCTTCATCTTGGCCATGTCCACGCCGGTGGGGCAGTCGCGCTTGCAGCCCTTGCAGCCCACGCACAAGTCCATGGCCTCCTGCACGGCCTCGCTGGTGAAAGCGTCTTCCGCTTTCAAGCCATCCAGTTGGCCCGACAGCGCCAGGCGCAGCGTGTTGGCGCGTCCGCGCGTCAAATGTTTTTCGTCTCGTGTGGCGCGGTAGCTGGGGCACATGGTGCCGGCATCAAACTTTCTGCAGTGGCCGTTGTTGTTGCACATCTCCACGGCCTTGGCAAAACCCTGGGCCGGGTCGCCTCCGGTGCCCGGCTCGCTGGTCTGCTCGGTCACCGGGTCGTTCTGCACGTCCCAGGCGCTCCAGTCCAGCGCGGTCTTGATAGGGATGACCTTGTAGCTGGGCGGAAAGCGCATCAGCCGTGTGTCGTCCATCTTGGGCGGGTTGATGATGCGATTCGGGCTCAGCAGGTTCAGCGGGTCCAGGTAGTTCTTGATCTGCGCAAAAGCCTCGTTGATCTTGCGGCCGAACTGCCACTCAATCCACTCGCCGCGGCACAGGCCGTCGCCGTGCTCGCCGCTGTAGGCACCCTTGTAGTGGCGCACCAGGGCCGAGGCCTCCTCGGCGATCGCGCGCATCTTGGCGCCGCCCTCGCGCCGCATGTCTAGGATGGGCCGCACGTGCAGCGTGCCGACAGAGGCATGGGCATACCAGGTGCCCTTGCTGCCGTATTTGCGGAACACGTTGGTCAGCGCGTCGGTGTACTCGGCCAGGTGCTCCAGCGGCACGGCGCAGTCCTCGATAAAGCTGACCGGCTTGCCGTCGCCCTTGAGGCTCATCATGATGTTCAGGCCCGCCTTGCGCACTTCCCAGAGGTTTTTCTGCGGCGCGTCGTCCATCATTTCGACTACCGAGCCGGGCAGTCCCAGGTCGCCCATCAGTTCCACCAGCTGGCGCATCTTGGGCGCCAGCTCGGCCTTGGAGTTGCCCGAGAACTCCACCAGCAAAATCGCGTCGGGCTGGCCGATGAGCGCGGTGCGCACCGTGGGTGCGAAGGCCGGGTTCTGCAGTGACAGCTCAATCATGGTGCGGTCCACCAGCTCGACCGCGCTCAGCATGCCGTCGCCGCCCAGCTTCACGATGTGCTGGGCCGTGTCCATGGCCTTGTAGAAGGTCGGGAAGTTCACCACGCCCAGCACCTTGGTGCGCGGCAGCTCGGCCAGGCGCAGCGTGAGCGATTTTGTCAGCGCCAGCGTGCCTTCGCTGCCCACCAGCAGGTGGGCCAGGTTCACCGAGCCGTCCTGGGTATAGGGCTTTTCGTTCTGGTTGTTGAAGATGTCCAGGTTGTAGCCGGCTACGCGGCGCAGCACCTTGGGCCAGTGCGCCTCCAGCTCGGGCCGCAGCCGGTCGGACAGCGTTTTTACATAGTCGCCCAGTTCGCGCGCCGCGCCGCCGGCCTTGTCATAGCGGCCCAGTTCCAGCAGGCTGCCGTCGGAGCGCCAGGCGCTGGCGCCCAGCACGTTGTGCACCATGTTGCCGTAGGCAATGCTGCGACTGCCGCAGGAGTTGTTGCCGGCCATGCCGCCCAGCGTGGCCTGCGCGCTGGTGGAGACGTCCACCGGGTACCACAGGCCGTGCTGCTTGAGCGAAGCGTTCAGGTGGTCCAGCACGATGCCGGGCTGGACTTCGGCCGTGCGCTCGCCCGGGTCCACGGCCAGGATGTTGCGCAGGTGCTTGGCATGGTCTATCACCAGGCCCGCGCCCACCGTCTGCCCGCACTGGCTGGTGCCGCCGCCGCGCGGGACGATGGGCACCTGCAGGTCACGGCAGATGTCCAGCGCGGTTTTGACGTCGGCATCGGTGCGCGGCACAAACACGCCCACGGGCGTGACCTGGTAGATGGACGCGTCGGTGGCATAGCGTCCGCGGTCCGTGGGCGAGAACAGCACCTCGCCCTGGGTTTCGGCGGCCAGGCGCGCGGCCAGCCGGCCGGCGACCTCGTTGCTGACGCGGGCCACGTCGTCATACGCCTGGGCCGCGGCCTCGCGGCTGATCTTGAGGGGGAGGGGAGCGTTCATCGCGGCTTTTCGCCTTTGGGTGGGGGACTGTGATGGGAGAGCCGGGCCGGGCTCAGGCCTTGGCGCCGCTCTTGCTGTTCGTGGCATGGATGGCGCGCAGCTGCTGCACCACCACGTCGCGCTTGCTGCTCAGGTGGCGCAGCAATACGTTGCGCATGGCCGCGCCGTCACGCTTTTGCAGGGCTTCGATCATCAGCTCGTGTTCCTTTACGGCCGCTTTCCATTTCTCCTCGTCCTGGTTGGAGCGAAAGCGCAGCGCCTGCAGCCGCGCATTGACCTGCGCATAGGTGCTGGCCAGCACCGGGTTCTTGGCGGCCGCATTGATGGCGCTGTGGATGGCGGCATTGAGCCGGTAGTAATTGGGCAGGTCGCGGCGCGTGTAGGCGGCCAGCATCTCGAAATGCATGGCCTTGATTTCCGCCAGCTCGGCCTCGGTGATGCGTTCGGCGGCCAGCTCGCCCGACTGCGCTTCCAGCCCCGCCATCACCTCGAAGGTATTGAGCACGTCGGCTTCGGTCAGTTCCACCGCGATCGCGCCGCGGTTCGGCAGCAGTTCCACCAGGCCCTCGGCGGCCAGCATCTTGATGGCCTCGCGCAGCGGCGTGCGCGAGACGTTGAGCACCTCGCTGAGTTCGCGCTCATTGAGCTTGGCGCCGGGCTGGATGCGGTTTTCCACCAGCATCTGGCGCAGCCGGTGCGCCACCTGTTCATGCAGGGCGGCGCGGGGGATGGGGATGATTTCAGCAGCCATGGGTAAATTTTGTATGCAAAATTTACCCCTGTCAAATCGATATTTAATCCTTTGATGTATTGACAAATGAATTTTGTATGCAAAAAATAGGGGCTTACTTCAGGAGCAGACCGCCATGTTGACGCTTGACTTTCATCCCACGGGACGTCATTTTTTGCAGATTCCCGGCCCTTCGCCGGTGCCGGACCGCATCCTGCGGGCCATGAGCCTGCCCACCATAGACCACCGGGGCCCTGAATTCGCGGCGCTGAGCCTGAAAGTCCTGGCCGACATCAAGAAGATCTTCCAGACCAAACAACCCGTCATCATTTATCCGGCTTCGGGCACCGGCGCCTGGGAAGCGGCGCTCTCCAACACCCTGAACCCCGGCGACCACGTGCTGATGTACGAAACCGGCCACTTCGCCGCGCTGTGGCAAAAGCTGGCCGCGCGCCTGGGCCTGAAGACCGAGGTCATCAGCTACCCCGGCGCCGATATCTGGCGCCACGGCGTGCAGGCCGCCCTGATTGAAGAGCGCCTGAAGGCCGACACCCAGCACAGCATCAAGGCCGTTTGCGTGGTGCACAACGAAACCTCCACCGGCGTCACCAGCAACATCGCGGCCGTGCGCAAGGCCATGGACGCGGCCAAACACCCGGCGCTGTTGCTGGTCGACACCATCTCGGGCCTGGCCTCGGCCGACTACCGCCACGACGAGTGGGGCGTGGATGTCACCATCAGCGGCTCGCAAAAAGGCCTGATGCTGCCGCCCGGCATCAGCTTCAACGCCGTCTCCGCCAAGGCCCTTGAAGCCAGCAAGAAAGCCACCTTGCCCAAGGCCTTCTGGGCCTGGGACGAAATCATCGAGATGAACAAGACCGGCTACTGGCCGTCCACCCCCAACACCAACCTGCTGTACGCGCTCAGCGAAGCCTGCGACATGCTGCTCGAGCACGGCCTGGAAGCCGTGTTCGCGCGCCACCAGCGCTGGGCCGTGGGCGTGCGCGCGGCGGTCAAGGCCTGGGGCCTGCAGATCCAGTGCGCCGACCCGGCCGTGTATTCGCCGGTGCTGACCGGCGTGATGACGCCTGAAGGCGTGGATGCCGACGCGGTGCGCAAAATCATTTATGAGCGCTTCGACTGCTCGCTGGGCACCGGCCTGGGCAAGGTCAAGGGCCGCATGTTCCGCATAGGCCACTTGGGCGACTGCAACGACCTCACGCTGATGGCGGCGCTGTCGGGCTGTGAAATGGGCTTGAAACTTGCTGGTGTCAAGCTCGCGGGTTCGGGCGTGCAGGCCGCCATGGACCATTTCTCCAGCCATGCGGCCGTGGTGCCGCAGCGCAAGGCGGCCTGAGAGCCGCCACCGCCATCCGCCTTCAAACTGTCACTTCGCTTCGTTCTACTACTGAATCAGAGGGAAACCATGCAACGCAGAACTTTTATCAGCGCGACGGCGGCCACGGCCGCCCTGGTGGCGTCACCCATGCTCAAGGCGCAGACCCTGCCGTCCGGCCCGGTCCGCATCATCGTGGGTTTCCCGCCCGGCGGCGGCACCGACGCGCTGGCGCGCGTGGTCGGGCAAAAGCTCTCCACCATGTGGAACACCTCGGTGGTGATTGAAAATAAGGGCGGCGCCGCAGGCGTCATCGCGGCCGACTATGTGGCCAAACAGCCGGGCGACGGCAACACCCTGCTCATGGCCCACATCAACAGCCACGCACTGGCGCCGGCGCTGGGCCTCAAGCTGGGCTACAACCCCGAGCGCGACTACGTGCCCATCAGCATGGTCGGCGTCACGCCCAATATGCTGATCTGCAACGCCGATCAGCCCGCCAAGACCGTCAAGGACCTGGTCGCGCTGTGCAAGGCCAGGCCGGGCCAGATCAGCTTCGCCTCGGCCGGCGGCGGCTCGGCCCAGCATTTCGCGCTCGAGATGTTCAAGCTGCAGGCGAAGATTTTCGCGCTGCACATTCCCTACCGCGGCTCCGGCCCGGCCCTGGTCGACCTGATAGGCGGGCAGGTCAACTACTGCTTCGAGACCATGACCTCGGCCACGCCGCACGTCAAAAGCGGCAAGGCCATCGCGCTGGCGCAAACGCGGCTCAAGCGCGCCAAGGGCCACCCCAATGTGCCCACCATGGCTGAGTCGGGCTTTCCCGGCTTCGAGGCCACCGTGTGGTACGGCCTCATGGGCCCGTCCAAAATGCCGCACGCCATGGTCCAGCGCATGAATGAAGACGTCAACAAAGTGCTGGCCATGCCTGATGTGCAGGAAAAGATGGACCAGTACGGCGCCGAGGACGGCGGCGGCAGCATCGAGAAGTTCGCCACCTTTATCAAGGCCGAGCAGAAGAAATGGGCGCAGGTGGCCGAGCAGGCCAAGGTCAAGGTTGACGCCTGACACCCCCTGCGCGCCTGGGTGGGACCGGCCTGGCGCCGGTTTTTTTATCAACAACAAACAAGTTTTTTATCAGCAGAGGCTAGGGATCGTTTCATGACAGTTGTGAATTTTTCAAGGGCCGGCCGTGTGCTGGCCGGTTTTTTTCTGTGCGCCGCCAGCGTGGGCGCTTCGGCCGACATCATCCTGGGCCATTCGGGTGACCTTTCGGGCACCAGCGCGGCGCTCACCACCGACTATGTGCGCGGCATGAATGCCTACTTTGACGACATCAACAAAAAGGGCGGCGTGCGCGGCGAGAAGATCAAGCTCGTGAGCCTGGACGACGGCTTCAACCCCGACAAAACCGCCGAGAACACCAAGGCGCTGATCGAGCAGAACGCCGTGGCCCTTGTGGGTTTCCGCGGCACGGCCAATATGCTCAAGATCGTGCCCATCGTGCAGGGCGCCGGCATTGCCCAGATCGGCAACACCAGCGGCGCCAAGTCGCTGCGCGACCCTTATGTGCCCAATGTGTTCCACGTGCGCGCCAGCACCACCGACGAGATCGAGGCTGCCGTCAACCACGCCTGGACCATAGGCATCAACAAGATCGCCGTCGCCTACCAGGACGACGCTTTCGGCAAGGAAGGCCTGGACGCGCTCAATGCCGCCATGCAAAAGCGCGGCGCGGCGCCCGCCGCCGTGGCCCCGGTGCCGCGCGGCACGGTGGACGTGGCCAAGGCGGTGGACGTGATCGCCGCCGCCCAGCCGCAGGCCGTGATGCTGATCGCCCAGGCCAAGCCCAATGCCGCCTTCATCAAGGCCTACAAGGCCAAGGGCGTGAGCGCGCAGTTCATGGTGCTCAGCGTCTCCTCGGGCTTGCATGCCGAGCTGAAAGAGCCGGCCGCCGGCACCATCGTCTCGCAGGTCGTGCCTTACCCCTTTACCGAACTCGGTAACGCCGTCGTGAAGGAATACCAGACCGTGATCCAGGGAACTGCCGACAAGAAATTCAGCTACAACAGCATGGAAGGTTTCCTCAACGCCAAGCTGGTGGTGCGCGCGCTGCAGAAGACCGCTGCGCCCATCACGCGTGCCAAGCTCATCAGCACGCTGGAGACCTTCACCAATGAAGACCTGGGCGGCTTCGCGCTGACCTACAGCAAGCAGAGCAACCTGGGCTCTCGCTTTGTCAATTTGACGATGATCCGGGCTGACGGCACTTTCGCCCGGTAAGGCTTTTTAAGCCGCAGGCGGCGGCGTCTTGGGCTCAAAATCGCACCAGGGCGCCACCGCGCACTGCCAGCACAGCGGCTTGCGCGCCAGGCACACATAGCGCCCGTGCAGGATCAGCCAGTGGTGCGCGTCCACCAGGTAGTCAGTGGGCACGCGCTTGAGCAGGTTCATCTCGACTTCCAGCGGGTTCTTGCCGGGCGCCAGGCCCGTGCGGTTGCTCACGCGGAAGATGTGGGTGTCCACCGCCATCACCGCCTCGCCGAAGGCCGAGTTCAGCACCACATTGGCCGTCTTGCGGCCCACGCCGGGCAGGGCTTCCAGCGCCTCGCGCGTGCGCGGCACCTGGCCGCCGTGCTGCTTCACCAATATCTCGCAGGTCGCCAGCAGGTTTTTTGCCTTGGTGCGGTACAGCCCTATGGTGCGTATATACGACTCCAGGCCCTCTAGCCCCAAATCGAGGATGGCCTGCGGCGTGTTGGCCACCGGGTAGAGCTTGCGCGTGGCCTTGTTCACGCTGACATCGGTCGCCTGCGCGCTCAGCAGCACGGCGGCCAGCAGCTCGAACACGCTGGTGTATTCGAGCTCGGTCACCGGCATGGGATTGGCGGCCTTGAGCGTGGCGAAGAAGGGGGCGATGGCTTCTTTTTTCATGCCCCGCAGTGTATCGGGGTGTCCCGGCTTGCGCCGGCCGGTGCCGTTCAGGCCGCCATGCGCGGCACGTCCCACACCGAACTGGGCGGCTCGCCGGCGCGCTGGAGCTGCTCCTGCACCGCTCGCCAGATGAAGGGGCATTCGTCGGGTCTGGCGGTGCCGGCCACGATATAGGCCAGATGGGCTTCCGCGGCCATGGCTTGCATGCGCTGGTGCGTCTCGGCATTGGGCGCGATGCCCAGCAAGGCCGGCGTGGCCGGCAGGTTTTCGCAGGCGGCCATCATGCGGCTCATCAACGCATCGTCGAATTTGGGCGAGCCGGAAAACAGCATCACAAAATGCGGCCAGTCGGGCAGGAAGGCGCGGCGCAGGCCGTGGGTCAGGCCGTTGCGCGCCACGGCGATCATGCGGCAGGGATGGCCGCCTTCCATGAACTCCACATATTCGCTGCTGCCGTCCATGTCCTGCTCACCCGCGAAGCGCCGCTTGGCCACCGTCCCGCCGGTGCGTTGCGCCAGCCAGCCGACCATGGCGAAGGCCTCGTTGCCGCCGGCCGCGCAGATGCCGACGCGGTGGAAGGCTTCGGGGTCGGCCAGTCCCTGCGCCTGCGGCAGCTGCATGGGCGCCGACAGGCGCCGCAACACGGAGGAGGGCGCGTACTGCACGCCTTTTTCAAACTGCTCGCGCAGCGCCATCACGCGGCGGCCGAACTGCACGGCCGACTCGGTGGCCTGCGACATCACCATGGACCAGGGCGTGGGCAGAATGCGCCGGCCCCGGCTGCTGTGCAGGGTATGCAGCGAGTGGTGGCGCGGGTCGCCGGCCAGGCGCAGCAGCAGGGCACGCAGCTCGGGCGACGGGCCCTCGGCCCAATGGACGAACCAGCCGCTCTGGTAATGCAGGATGGCGTGTATGCCGTCCGCGGCGTTATAGGGCAGGGAGTGCGCGCGTATGTCCTCCATTTGCGCGTAGATGCCCTCCTTGATGTGGCAGATACTGGCCGTCACCACACGCTCGACTTCCGGCTGTCCAGGGGGCGCGGCATAGGGCGCAATGCTGTTCACCATGGGACCATCCTGCCCGATAAGCAAAAACCCCGTCAATGCCTGCCCCCAAAAGCCGCGGGTAAATAGTGGCAAAAATGCCTCTTGAAAAGGATCGCAACACTTTCTTGCAACTCGGCGCGGGTGATGTGTGCATGATGCAGCGCCGCTGCAGTGGCGCGCCGGGCCAATGGCGATTCGCGCGCCACGGGTGATTACGGGGGCGGTGCCGGCCCGAACTGCTTTAGCATCGCAGCCATGAAAGCTCACACTCTTTTACGACTGCTGGCCGCCTCTTTGGCCGCCGCATTGCTCGCCAGCTGCACCGCCGCGCCCGGCACGATGGCCGACGCCGCGCCGCGCCCCAAGCTGGTGGTCTTCCTGGTCGTCGACGGCCTGCCGCAGCGCCAGGTGCTGGACTACCGCGACCAGCTCGCGCCCGACGGCTTCGCGCGCTTCCTGGACCGCGGCGCCTGGTTCGCCAACGCGCATTACGGCCATGCCTTCACCGTCACCGCGGCCGGCCACGCCACCATGCTCACCGGCGCCTATCCGCATCGCACCGGCATCATAGGCAACGACTGGCGCGACCCCGTCACCGCCGAGCCCGTCTACTGCACCGGCGATACCTCGGCCACCTATATCGGCCAAGCCACCAACGCCCTGGACGGAACCAGCCCGAAAAACCTCAAAGCCGAAACCGTGGGTGACGTGCTGCGGCGCGTCGACAGCCGCTCCAAGGTCATAGGCATCTCGGGCAAAGACCGCGGCGCCATCCTGCCGGCCGGCAAGACCGGCATCGCCTATATGTATATGGGCGCCACCGGGCAGTTCGCCTCCAGCACGCATTACATGGCCGCGCACCCGGCCTGGGTCGACCGCTACAACGCCGGCAAGCCGGCCGACCGCTACTTCAAGGCCGAGTGGAAGGCCTTGCTGCCCGAAGCCGCGTACGCGCGCTCGCTGCCCGACCAGCAGCCCTGGTACGGCCCCGCGGGCGGCGGGTTGCCGGCGATGTTCGGGGCCAAGGAGGACAGCGCGCCCGGCCCGCGCTTTTACGGCTCGCTGCTGCGCGGCCCCTTTGTCGATGCGATGTCGCTGGAATTCGCGCGCGCCGCCATTGCCGGCGAGCAACTGGGACAGGACGACATTCCCGACATCCTGTCGGTGAGCCTTTCAGGCCACGACTATGTGAACCACGCCTTCAGCGCCGAGTCGCGCCTCTCGCACGACCACCTGCTGCAGCTGGATCGTTTGCTGCAGGCCTTCTTCCAGGACCTGGACGCGCGCATCGGCAAGCACAACTACATCGCCGTGCTCACCGCCGACCACGGCTTCATGCCCGCGCCCGAGTACAACGCCAGCCAGGGCCGCGAGTCCGGCCGCGTCAACAGCAGCCAGCTGCTGGGCCGCGTCAATGCCGGGCTTGAAAAACGCTTTGGCCCGGGCAAATGGGCCGCGGGTTTTTCAGGCTCCAGCGTGCTGCTCGACAAACAGCTCATCGCGCAAAAGCAGGCCAGCGCCGACGCCCTGGCCGAGGAAGCCCGCGCGCTGCTGATGGCCGAGCCCGGTTTTGCCGCGGCCTACACGCGACGCGAACTGCAAAGCGGCAGCCGCGCCGGCGCACCTTTCTTTGAGCAGATCCGCAAATCCTGGCATGCCGAGGTTTCGGGCGACGTGCAGTATTCGCTCAAGCCCGGCTGGATGTTCGGCAACACGGTCGCCACGCATGGCTCGCCCCACCCGTATGACACGCAGGTGCCCATCCTGATGTACGGCCCGGCCTGGGTCAAAGCCGGCCGCATCGACGCGCGCGTGGAAGTCGTGGACATCGCGCCCACGCTGTCGCGCGTGCTGCGCATCGCGCCGCCTTCGTCGGCCGAAGGCAAGCTCCTGCCCTTGCCGGGGCTGTAGAAAAAAGAAGCGGCAGGGCGCTCAGCCGCTTTTTTTCGCGCCGCGTCTGCGCGCCGGTGCCATGCCGTTGCCCGATTCGCGAACGGCGGCGATCAGCTGCGCGGTGAAGTCCAGCACCAGCGGCGCCAGCGTCTGCCCCTCCAGCGACAGCACCTGCAGCACACGCTGGCGCAGTTCCGGTTCGGCAAAAGGCACGGCCACCAGCTGGCCCTGGCGTATCAGGTGCGCGGCCGTCAGGTAGCCCGACAGCATGATGTCGTCGCCGCGCGTGCTGGGCAGCAGCGCCGACGAAAAATTGCTGACCACCGAGGCCTGGTACTGCAGGCCCTGGACGCTGGCCACCATGTCAAAGAGCTGGCGTCCCGTCATGCCCTTGGCGCTGATGCCCAGCGGGTATTTCACGACATTCGCCACCGTCACCGCGCGGGCCCGCGCCAGCGGGTGCGTGGGCAGCATCAGCGCGTACATGGGCGCGGTGGCCGCATGCCGCACCGTCATGCCTTTTTCCGGCGCCATGGTGTACTTGAGCGCCACGTCGGTTTCGCCCTGCAGCAGCAGGCGGCTGACGCTTTCGGGCGAGCCCACGCTGAGCTCGATCAGCGCCTCGGGGTGGCTGCGCCTGAAGCCCGTCATCACCTCCGGCATGAAACCCGTGGCGAAACCCTCGGTGCAGGCCACGCGCACACGCCGCGCGCTGTAGCCGGCCAGGCCGCGCACCTGTTCCATCACGCGTTCGGCGTCGTCGCTGCCCGCGCGCGCATAGGCCATCAGGCGCTCGCCCGCATCGGTGGGCACCATGCCGCGCGCCCTGCGCTCGAACAGCGCGCAGCCCAGTTGGTCTTCCAGCTTGCCGACCTGGCGGCTCACGGCCGAGGCCGCCACATGCAGCTGCGCCGCGGCCTGGCTGACTGAGCCGGTGCGTGCCACCTCAAGAAAGTAGCGGATCTGCGTGCTGAAAAAAGTGGTTTTCATGCGAAGGCGGCTGGGAGGGGCAGGGTGCTTGAATTCATACTTTGCCAAAAAGGCAAAGCTCTGTTGCGATATCTCTCATTGTAGTAAATCCTGATTCTTCCTACATTTGGTTTCATGACGCGCCCATGAGGCGTCCATGACGCGCTCAAGACCGCGCGCCCCTTTTTGAGAACGATGAAACATGCTGAGATCCGACTGCCTTGATGCCGCTGCGGCCTGGTTTGACGAAGGCCATTTTTTTGACGTGCTGCAAAGGCGCGTTGCCCTGCGCACCGAAAGCGACAGCGGCAAACCCAACCCCGCGCTGGGCGACTACCTGCGCGGCGAAATGACCGACTCCCTGCGCGCGCTCGGCTTTGCCTGCAGCGTCCTGCCCAATCCCGTCGAGGGCGCCGGCCCTTTCCTGGTTGCGCGGCGCGTCGAAGACACGGCGCTGCCCACCGTGCTGACCTACGGCCACGGCGACGTGGTCAGCGGCCAGGAAGGGCGCTGGCGCGAAGGGCTGCAGCCCTGGGAACTGGTGCGTGAAGGCGAGCGCTGGTACGGCCGCGGCACCGCCGACAACAAGGGCCAGCACACCGTCAACCTGGGCGCGCTGGCCAGCGTGATCAAGGCGCGCGGCGGGCGTCTGGGCTACAACGTCACGCTGCTGCTCGAGATGGGCGAAGAGGCCGCCTCGCCGGGCCTGCACGCCTTTTGTGAAAGCCATCGGGCCCAGCTCAAGGCCGACCTGCTGATTGCCTGCGACGGCCCGCGCGTGCATGCCGACAAGCCCACCTTGTTCCTGGGCTCGCGCGGCGCGATCAATTTCAGCCTGCGCCTGCGCGCCCGCGACAAGGCCTACCACTCGGGCAACTGGGGCGGGGCGCTGCTGAATCCGGCCACCGTGCTGGCCAGCGCCGTGGCCTCGCTGGTCGATGCGCGGGGCCGCATCCTGGTGCCGGCCCTCAAGCCGCGCGCGCTGCCCCTGTTGGTGCGCCGCGCGCTGGCCGATGTGGACATCGGCGGCGGCGAGGACGACCCGCTGCCCGACGCCCACTGGGGCGAGCCCGGCCTCAGCACGGCCGAACGCCTGATCGGCTGGAACACCCTCGAAGTGCTGGCGCTGGGCGCCGGCTCGCCGCAGCGCCCCGTCAATGCGATTCCCGGCGAAGCCGTGGCCCATTGCCAGCTGCGTTTTGTGGTCGGCACGCCTTACCAGGACCTTGCCGCCATCCTGCGCAAGCACCTGGACCGCCATGGTTTCAACCGGGTCGAGGTCGAGATCACGCTCACCGGCGCGGCCACGCGCCTGGACCTGGACCACCCCTGGGTGGGCTGGGCGCAGCGCTCCATAGGGCAGAGCAGCGGCAAGCCGGTCGTCACCCTGCCCAACCTGGCCGGCTCGCTGCCCAATGACGTCTTCGCCGACCTGCTGGGCCTGCCCACCTTGTGGGTGCCGCACTCCTACCCGGCCTGCGCCCAGCACGCGCCCGACGAACACCTGCTGGCGCCCGTCGCCCGCGAAGGCCTGCGCATCATGGCCGGCCTGTATTGGGACCTCGGCGAGCCCGCCGGGCTGCCCTGGCACGCCGCGCCGGCCGCCGCCTGAGTTGTTTTTGTCCTGATTGCCCCCTCACTGGAGTTGCCCATGCCTTCCCCCATGCCTTCCCCGCTTTCTGCCTCACGCCGGTCCCTGCTTCACGCGGCCCTTCTGGTGGCCGCCTGTTGCGCACTCGCGTTTCCCGGCCTGTCGCAAGCACAGGCCTGGCCCGCCAAGCCGATCAAGCTGGTCGTTCCCTTTCCGCCGGGCGGCGGCACCGACGTGGCGGCCCGCATCATCGGCGAGCGGCTCAGCGCCCGCCTGGGCCAGCCCGTGATCATCGACAACAAGCCCGGCGCCTCCACCGCCATCGGCGTGGTCATGGTCAGCGCGGCCGAGCCCGACGGTTACACCTTGCTGTTCTCCGGCTCCAGCAGCTACACCGTCAACCCAGCGGTGCGCAGCAAGCTGGGCTACGACCCCTTCAAGCAGCTCTCGCCCATTGCCATGGTCACGCGCGCGCCGCTGGTGCTGGTGACCTCTGCCACCGGGCCCTACAAAACCCTCAAAGATGCGCTGGCCAAAGCCAAGGCCAGCCCGGGTACCGTGACCTATGCCACCTTCGGCACCGGCTCGGCGCCGCACCTGGCCGGCGAGCTGCTGGCCGACGCCGCTGGCGTCAAGTTCTCCGCCGTTCCCTACAAGGGCAGCGCCGAGGCCGACATCGGTGTGGCGCGCGGCGACATCGCCCTGGGCATAGACACCATGGCGGCGGTGAACCCCCTGGTGCAGTCCGGCAAGTTGCGCGTCCTCGCGGTCATCAGCGAAAAACGTTCTGCCCTGATGCCGACCGTGCCTTCTTATGGCGAACTGCAGCTGACGCCGGCGCTGCTCGACGCCTGGTACGCCGTAGCCGCGCCTGCGGGCGTTTCACCGGCCGTGCGCAGCCAGGTGCTGCAGGCGCTCACGGCCGTGATCGCCGAGCCCGAAGTCAGGAAGAAGCTCCAGCAGCAGTCCATGGAGCCGGCCTTGCTGGGCCCGCAGGCGCTGCGCGACGTGATGGATTCCGAGATCACGCGTTACCGCGCCCTGGTGGCGCGCGCCAATATCCGGATCGATTGATTCCTCAGGGCGCGGCCACGGCCTCACGAAGGGCGGAGTCGATGTCGGCCCGCCTCTTGAAGACCAAGGCGCCCTGGTCCTTGATGCCGTACTCCGAGGCGATGGCCATCGGGTCCACGGTGGTCAGCCAGACGGCGCCGTCTTTTTCCCAGGCGGCGGCACGCAGCGGCAGGGCCATCACCGCGGCTGGGTTGGACTGCATCAGCGGCGTGCCGGCGGCGGGGTTGCCGAAGATGAGTTCTTCGGTCGGCGCGAGCTGGAGCCCGGCGTCCTGCGCGGCGCGGCCATGGTTGATGTGCGCGATGATGGCGTTGCCCCGCGCGCGCAGGATTTTTTCAAGCCGGTCCATGGTCTCCTTCACCGTAAAAGGGCTTTGCTGCACCCGCAGCCTGGCGGTCGCCAGCGGTGGGCCCAGGCGCGCGTCATAAGCCCCGGCGATGCGGCGCGCGAGCTGCGTGAGGTCCACGCCCTCCTTGTTGGCCAGCAGTGTCACGCACAGAAGCTCGGACGCATCGGTGAAACGGCTCAGCAGCGAAGAGAAGCCGGCGCCGTCACCCGTCGTCACCATCAGGCCCTTGTGCCCCGGGAAATACCACGGCCCCGAAGACACCCCGCCTTCGGGCGCGGCATAAATCCATTTACGCAGCGCCGGTGACGCGATCAAAATTTCGCCGGCCAGGCCCACGTCCCACAGCGACACATCAAGCGCCGAGGCGTAGATGCGCAGGCCCGCGGGCACGGCGACCGCATCGCCTGCGGCATAACCCGTGGCCGGCTCGCTGGGGTTGATCAGCGCCGGGGTTTTCAGAAAGGCGCTGTGCGGCCTGGCATCTTTTTCCCAGGCCAGCGAGGCAAGGGCGCTGCCGAAAGTGGTGTGCTTCAGTCCCAGGCGCTCGATCTGATTCACGCGGATGTGGTCTTCGGCCGATTGGCCGCTGGCCTGCGCGACCAGGGGCGCCAGCCATTGCGACGTCGTGTTGCCCCCGCGTATGGCTTGCCCCACGGTAAGGCCCGCGGGAGCGCCCGGCACAAAGCGCGAGACCGCATCGTCAAGGCCAAGCTTGTTGGCCTCCACCAATTGCAGTATGGCAACGGAAAGGTAGGCATTCGCCATCTGGCCGATGTCGAACATGGTGTTCGACGCCGAGAGCCGGCGCGAGGCGACATCGCTGAGCCCATAGCCCGTCATTCGCGTGATGTAGGGCGCCTGCACAATCGCCACCGCCATGCCCGAAATCCCCTGTTCGGCCATGAAGCCGGAGATCATCTGGTCTATCGATTGCCCGGCGTAGGCCACATCGGGATTGCCGCGCTGCGCCCAGGCGCTGGAATGGCTTGCCGCCAACAGCAAGCCGGCGAGAAACATTTTTTGCAGCGAACAAACAAGCTTGTGCATGGCGGCGCCCCCCGTAGTTTTGCGGGAGTATGGCACGCGCCGCCAGGCAATGGCGCTACAGGGCTCTTACGGGCACGCAGAGCCAGCAGCTGAAGTTTCCTGTTTTCGGGTCCATCACAAAGTCTTCTTCATACAGTTCCAGCGCCGGGTTGTTGTCCGGCTGGTAACCGCTTTGCGGCAGCCACTCGGCGAACATGTGCGTCCAGGCTTCGTGCACCTCATTGCCGGGCTTGCCGGTGAAGCGCCCGCAGGCATAGCGCCCGCCGCCAAAGTTCTGCACGCCTATTTCGCCCTGCGGCTTGAAGGTCTCATCGACCTCGATGCAGGCGTCGTAGCGGCACTTGTCGGCCGGCGTGATCTCGGGATTGTCCTGGCTGATGCCGTACATCTTGCGGCGCGGGTTCATATAGCCATTCTGGCCGCACCAGGCCACAAAGCGCTGCCACAGCTGCGCCACGCCGTCGCCGTAAGGCCCGGTGTTGCGCATATAGGCCAGGCGCATGGGAGGAAGGGTTTTGAGTTCAATGTGCATGGCAAGGGTTCTCTCGGATGAAGGGACCGGCCCGGCGGGCCAGAGGGTTCTATCTTTAAACAACGCCATGATGGATTCTTGATTCGGCTTGTGATTGCCTTGATGAATCTTGCTAAGTTCAATCTGCCGGTGCGTCGCCCACTCGCGCCAGCCCCCGCGCCGCCACGCTGTGGGCGTCGTGCCGAAGTGGGTGCGAAAGGCACGGCTGAAGACTTCCGCTGAAGCAAAACCCGTGTCGAGCGCTATCTGCAACGCGGTCTGCGGCGTAAAAATCAGGCGCTGGGCGGCGGCCTCCAGCCGAAGGCGGCGCACGCAGTCGGCCAGGGTTTCGCCCGTTACCGCCTGGAACACGCGATGGAAGTGCCAGGGCGAAAAATACGCCACGCCGGCCAGCGCTTGTAAATCCAGCGTGCCTGCCAGGTTGGCGCTGATGTGGTCCACCACCCGGTTGATGCGGGCGATGTAGGTGCTGCGGGCCGCGGGGTTGGAAAGAAGCTCTGCCATCGATGTCAGTCCAGTTCAGCCACGAATTCTTCGGCCTGCGCCAGCATGCCTTCGCGTATGGCCGTGAATACGGGCATGGGGAAATCCGGCGGCAACTGCGCCGCCACGCGCTCCAGCGCGTCGGGCACCTGCAGCACCAGCGCCACCATCTGGTCGAAGGCGCCCGGCACGCCGCTTTGCCGCGCCAGGGCCTCCCAGTGGCGAGTGCGGATTTCGTGCAAGTGGTAGTGCGTATTCTTGTTGCGCAAGGCCATGGCAAGTTTGGCGCGGCGTGGGCTCACCTGGTTGGGGCCGTTGCCGATGATGGGCCAGGCCGACAGCACGTCATACAGCGGTGTCATGCGAAAGCCGCCGCCGCGCTCCAGGAAGATCGAAAAATTCTTGGCGTGGCCGTCAGTGGCGGCCATGATCCAGAAGGCCAGCAAGGCCTTGACGAACACCAGCTTGTCGGCAGCAGCCTGGCTGCTTCTGTCAAGCTGGCGCAAGATCGTTCGTACGCCGGGTCCTCCGTCCGATTCGTACTTCATGGCGCCCGACACGCCCAGCGCCTGGCAAAAGTCTTCCTGCGGCAGCCGCGCCAGCCAGGGCGGGCGGCCGGGCGGGGTTTCGGGGGCGCGGTCAAAACGTTCCACCACCAGCACCTTGCGTCGCCCGAAGGTCGCGATCTCGCACGCCGCCACCGGCAAGCCCAGCCGGCCCAGAATCCGAGCGCACAGCCATTCGTTTTCGACGGAGGTCTGCATGTCTGCCCGCATGTTGCCCACCAGGCCCAGCGGCAGCTTGACGATGTGCGTTGTGGGGGTGGCGCCCAGGGGCCGGCACCATAGCCCTTCATGCCAGAGCAGGGCGGTTTTTTCCTGCGCACCGGCAATCGAGATACGAAAATCGTCTTCCTGCTGCTGGCCCAGCGCACGTCCGGCCGTGACCGCGTTGTCGATGGCTTGCTCCACGCCTGCCTCGTCCAGGGGCTGTGCCTCAATGCGGTCAAAGCCCTCTGGCTCCATCCCCGGCGGCAGCAACTGCACCGCGCCCACGCAGTCGCGTCCGACGGCGGCCAACAGCTCAAATGCATTCGTGCTGCCGGTGGCGAACTTGTCGCGCAGCCGCCTGCGGATGGCGTCGCTGTCGGGCAGCAGGTTGTCAAAAAAGTTATTCACCACCTCACCGCGATGCGGCAGATTCCCTGGCATAAAAGGCAAGGAAAGCGACAGGGGACGCGAAGCAGGGGACGCCAGCCACTGTTCGTCGTACTGGAAGCGATGTTCACCATCGGTAATGGACCAGTTGCCAAGGGGCTCTCCATTGGCCCACACTGCCAGCGTGTTGGCGCCTGGACTGGTACGGGGGCGGCGGAAGGTCACCATGGTGCTGGCCCGCCTACCATTTCGGCGCATAAGGGGCGGGCTCGTCTTCTGCCACGCGATGCCGGGGAGCTTCTTGAATCACAAGGCTGCAGCCCATGGCCGAAACCATGCGCGCGATCTGGTCGTAGGCCGTGACTTCAGGCGCGGCCTCTATGCGCGCGATGCGCTTCTGGCTGACGCCCAGCATTTCGCCCAGCTGGGTCTGGGTCAGTTTGCGTGCCTGGCGCAGCGTTCGCAACATGGTGCGCAGTTGCTGGGGCGTGTCTACCGGATAGGTCACATTGCTCACAATACACCTCAAAAGTAGTTAAGCAATAATACTCCTGAAGTGTAGTTAAATCAAATAACTCCTTTTAAGTAGTTAATTCGCACCCAGCGCGTGCATGCCACCCAGCATTAACCAGGATGCCGGTTTGTTGTCATGATTAACCCGCCTTGCGAATCGTGCCCTGCGCCGCGGCGCACAGCGTGCGCTCCCCGCCGCGCAGCACAAAGATGTCGCAACGGCATACGGCCTGGGTCTTGCCGCTGCCCACCACCGTGGCCACGGCCAGCAGGCGTTCGGCATCCCTGGCCGGCCGCAGGTAGTTGATCTTGAACTCGGCCGTCACCGAATCGCCCAGCACCGAGCCGCCCGCGAAGGTCAGCGCGTTGTCCGCTAAATAAGACAGCACGCCGCCGTGCACAAAGCCATGCTGCTGCAGCAAGCCGGGCACTACGGGCACCGACAGCTCCGCGCTACCGGGCGCAAAGGCATCGAGCCGCGCGTCCAGCAGCGCGCTGAAGGGCTGCCGGCTCAGTACGTCGCGGCCGAAGGACAGGAGCTCAGCGGGCATGCTGCCCCCGCGCAAACGGCGGTGCGGGCCGCCGGCGGCCGCCCGAGGCCAGCCAGCGCAGCAGGCGCACGCGCGTCGTCCACGGCACGGGCCGGGGCTCCAGGCCCAGTGAGAGCTGCGCCTGCGACAGCACGTCTTCCACGCAGACGTCGTGCAGCGGCCCAATCACCAGCGGCCAGTAGAGCAGGGCGGGGCCGCGCGCCCGCATCTCGATGCGGTGCTCCAGCACGCAGTGCGCGGGTGTGGCGTCCAGCACCTCAAAGCCGTGCCAGCCCTCAAACCCCCTGGGCGCCGTCAGGCGAAAACGCACGGACTGGCCCGGTGTGTAGGCCTCCACCACATAACGGATAGGCCCATGGCCGCCCGAGGCGCCCACGGCCATGGGCCGGTCCAGCTTCATGCGCGGCCAGGCGCGCCCTGGCCACATCGCATCGGCCGGCGAGCCCAGCGAATCAATCAGCGCGCCCACCCGTTCCGGGCTCGCATGCAGCAGGCGTTGATGAACGTTCACGACTTTCATACAGACACTCCTTGTTGAATTTCTCTTGGGTAGTCGGCTCAGGCCGCCACGGCCATCCAGGCGCCATGCTCCAGCGCGGCGCGCAGCTTGGGCGCAACCGCCGGCACGGGCTGGCTGACCCAGCGCTGCGTCAGCGACATGGACGGCGAGAACACCAGCGCCATCCACACATGAAAAGGCATGGCCCGTATCTCGCCGGCTTCCACGCGCTGCTCCATCCACAGCTTCAGCGCGGCAAAGGCCTGCTCATTGGCCGTGCTGGCCTCGGCGCCATCCGTCATGTCGCCGCCGCGCCGCAAGGTGTGCAGCAGCCGCGCCTGGTCCGAGTGTTGCAGCACCCACTGGATATAGGCGCGCACCAGGCCCTTCACGCCGGCCTGGGCCGAGGCCTTGCCGGCAATCGGCTGCATCAGTGCCGTGTGGAAGCCGCGCAGCATGTGGGCATACAGCGCATCGGCCAGCAGCGCCTTGGTCGGGAAGTGGTGGTACAGGCTGCCGTTGCTCACACCGGCTTCCTGGCGCACCAAGTCCATGGAAGCGGCCGTGAAGCCCTGGGCCAGGAACACTTTGGTGGCGGCCTCCAGCAGGCGGTCGCGAGTGGAGGTTGGAGCGGAGGCGGGGGTAGCAGCGGAGCCCATGACTAGAGTATTACTCTAGACCAACACTCTGTCAACCACCCCTTGGCCCGCCTTGCCGCGCGCAGGCCGCGCCCAAATTGGCGACAATGCAGCCCAGAAAGCGAGAAACCGAACATGCCCCTGCACTTTGCCGACCGCCTCAACAACGTTGAAACCTCCGCCATCCGCGAACTCTTCAAACTGCTGGGCAAGCCCGGCATCGTCAGTTTTGCCGGCGGCTTCCCCGACCCCGCCATGTTCGACGTGGCCGGTATCCAGGAAGCCAGCAACAAGGCCTTGAGCGAAGAGCCCGGCGGCGCGCTGCAATACGGCGCCACCGAAGGCTACGGCCCGCTGCGCGAACAGCTCAGCGCCTTTATGGCCACCAAGGGCGCCAAAGACGTCGCCCCCGAGAACCTCATCGTCACCACCGGCAGCCAGCAGGCGCTGGATTTGCTCGGCAAGACCATGATCTCGCCCGGTGACAAGGTCATCGTCGAAGGCCCGACCTTCCTGGCCACCATCCAGTGCTTCCGCCTCTACGGCGCCGAACTCATCAGCGCACCGATTGATGCCCACGGCGTCAAGACCGATGAGCTCGAAAAACTCATTGCCCAGCACAAGCCCAAGTTTGTCTACCTGATCCCCACCTTCGGCAACCCCAGCGGCGCGCTGCTGAGCCTGGAGCGCCGCAAGCAGGTGCTGGAAATGGCCGTCAAGCACCAGACCCTGATTGTTGAAGACGACCCCTACGGCGACCTCTACTTCGGCGAAGCGCCGCCCCCTTCGCTGCTGGCGCTCAGCCCCAGCGTGCCCGGCAGCCGCGAACTGCTCGCCCACTGCGGCTCCCTCAGCAAGGTGCTGAGCCCGGGCCTGCGCGTGGGCTGGATGGTTGCCCCGGCCGAGCTGCTGGCCAAGGCCACCATGTGCAAGCAGTTCAGCGACGCCCACACCAGCACCTTCGCCCAGGCCACCGCCGCCCAATACTTGAAAGCCGGCCGCATGCCCGACACCCTCAAGCGCGTGCGCAAGGTCTACGGCGAACGCGCCACCGCCATGGGCAATGCCTTGAAACGCGAACTCGGCGACGCGATTGAATTCACCCAGCCGCAGGGCGGCCTGTTCTTCTGGGCCCGCCTCACCGGCGCGGGCGGCAAAAGCAGGGACGCCGGCGAGTTCGCCAAAAAAGCGATTGAAAAACTCGTGGCCTTTGTGCCCGGCGCGCCTTTCTACGCGGCCAACCCCGACCTGGCCACGCTGCGGTTGAGTTTTGCCACGGCGGATGTGGCGAAGATTGAAGAGGGTGTGGGGCGGCTGGGCAAGGCGCTGTAAGCCACCGGGCGGCATTGCTGTTTTTGCCGCGAGGCCGTCACGGACGGCCTCGCGCGATGGATTCATCAAAAAAAAAAGAGAAGAGGGAGCTTATGAGTGAACACCTGACCGAGCCCGTGCCACCGCACGGCGGGATGGATGCGGATGCCTACCCCGCGCCGCCCCAGCTGCATTGGGCCCTGGTGCTGCTGTTTACGCTGCTCACGCTGGGCATCTTCATGATTGTCTGGATCTTCATCCAATCCACCTGGGTGCGAAAAATCAATCCGGCGTCCCATGTGACCAGCCAATTCAGCGCGTATGTCCTGCTTGCCGTCGTGAGCCAGGTATTGGTGGAGGGCTCCGGCAACCTCAAGGCAGTGGGCCTGCTGCTGACGCTGGCGTCCTATGTGGTCTTCTACTTCGGCGCGTATTCCATCCGCAGGTCCATGCTGAACCACTACAACAGCGTTGAGCCCATGCAGCTCAGGCTTTCAGCGGCGATGACGTTCCTCTTCAGCACGTTTTACTTGCAGTACCACATGACCCGGATTGCGCGGTGGAAGGCCGCGTCGAAACTGGCCATCTAGCGATCATCAGGGCGACGGCTGCAGCTTTTAAAAACCTCAACAACCCTGGAGCCTGGCGATGCGCAAAACCTCACAACCACAAACCGCATGGCTGGCAGCTGCGGCGCTGGCGTTCTCGGCCTTTGCCGCCTTTACCGGTTTTCCCGCGTTCAGCCAGACGGCCGCACCGAACGAGCCCTCGCAAGCCATCGCAGCGCCCAACCCCGAAGACGCCGCGCTGGGGCAGCAGCTGATGGCCGCCGCCCAACTGCTGCAACTCCGCCAGCCCGAGCGCGCGATCACCGAGCACCTCGACAAAATCATCGCCGCCTATGAGCTGCGCTACAAGGACGAAAAATTCAGGCCCTACACCGGTCGCTCGCGCGTTGAACAGCTGCTCTACCTTGTGCAGGCGGCCGCCTCCAAGCAAGAGCCCGAGCAGGGCGCCATCATCGTGCCGCAGATCTGGTCCGACGCCTGGTACCTCAAGGGTTATGCGCTGATAGAACTCAGGCGCCCGGCCGAAGCGCGCAGCGCGCTTGAAGCCGCGCTGGCCCTGGCGCCGCGCAACGCCCAGTACCTGGGCGAGTTGGGCAACTGGTACCTGGGCCAACGCAACTGGCCCCAGGCTCTGAAGATTTTTGAACAGGCCGAAGCCGCCGCCAAAGCGTTTTCCCCGCCCGAGGTGAAGAACACGGAGCTGTCCCGCGCCTGGCGCGGCTTCGGTTATGTGTATGTCGAGCAAGGCCGCTGGGACGATGCTGAAAAAATCTACCTCCAGTGCCTGGAACTCGACAAGAACGACAGGCGCGCCCAGAACGAACTCAATTACGTGCGCAGCCAGCGGCCAAGCCAGCGCGCACCCGCCGCCACGCCCTGAAGCCGGCCCGACGACGGGCCTCAGCCCGTGTGTGCCAGTTTGCCGGCTGGGGGCCTTACTCGTTGATCTCCGCCTCCACCAGCTTGCCCAGCAACACCAGCGACTGCTGCCAGCCCACATAACATTGGTCCGCGGGGATCACCGCGGGAATGCCTTCCTGCACCACATGCATTTCCACGCCGGCGGAGACCTTGGCCAGCGTGATGGTGGTGGTCATCTCGCCCGGCAGGTTGGGGTCGTCGAAGCTGGCGGTGTAGCGGATGCGCTCGCCGGGCTTGAGCTCCAGGTAGGTGCCGCCGAAGGAGTGGCTGTGGCCGTTGGTGTGGTTGGTGAATGACATTTTGTATTTGCCGCCGACCTTGGCGTCCATTTCATGAACGGTGCCGGTAAAGCCGTTCGGTGGCAGCCATTTGCTCATGGCCGCGGGGCTCAGGAAGGCGCGGTACACCCGGTCAGGGGTGGATTGCAGAACCCGGTGAAGCTTGACGGTATTGGTAGTCATGGCGTGTTTCCTTGGTTAATGACAGTGACAAAAGAGAGAAGGCGGGGGCCGCCCTCTACCTGTACGACGAACGGGCCACAGCGGGATCGACATGGTTTTTGAGGCAAATTTGTAATATTTTTTATACGGTGCGCTTGCACACCATCAGCAAAGCCGTCCCATCCGGCGTCAACACTTCGCCCACCGCGCGAAACCCGGCTTTTTCATAGCAGCGTATCGCGCGCGCATTGCGCGGGTCGGGGTCGGTCTGGATGTGGGTGACCTGCGGGTCGGCCAACAGCCGGGCCACAAAGGCCTTCACCATCGCCGTGCCCAGGCCGCGGCCCAGTTGCGCGGCGTCGGCAATCGACTGGTCTATCCCGCGCACGCCGGGGTCGGTCTCGCCCTCCCACCAGCCGTCGCCCGAGCCCATGGCCACATAGGACTGGATGTACGCAAAAGGCCGGCCGTCCAGCAGCGCGATATGCGGCTGCACCTGGCTGGGGTCATGGATCCATGCGCCGTATTCGGCTTCCACCTCGGCCAGCGTGGGGGCCGGCCCCCACCACTCAGTCCAGTGCGGGCGCGCCAGCCAGCCGTGCAGCAGGGGCAGGTCGGCCGCCTGCAAGGGCCTGAAGCTGATATTCACGGCCGCGGCGGTCTGCGGTGCGCGTAGTGCGCTGTCCATGGTGTCTCCTGGGGTGGGTTCTCAATCGACCTGCCATTTTGCACAGGGGGCAGGGTGCCATGCCCCTTGCCCATACGTTTTGCGGGTGTTTGCCTACAATCCGATACAGCGTGGGTGTGTCGCCCGCTCCCTTGATTCGGGCCTGTTCACCTTCATGACTTCCGCCGCCGCGCACAGCGCCACCCGCTCCGCCTCTTCGCCGATTTCCCCCGCCACCCGCCGCTCCATCCTGCTGCTGTCGTGTGCCACCTTCTCGAGCATGGTGGCCCAGCGCATTTGCGATGCCATGCTGCCCGAGCTGTCGCGCGTGTTTGCTGTCAGCCTCGCGCAGGCGGCGCAAGTGGTCTCGGTGTTTGCCGTGACCTACGGCATCTCGCAACTGTTTTACGGCCCGCTGGGCGACAGGCTGGGCAAGTTCCGCATCGTGACCTTTGCCGCGCTGGGCTGCAGCGTGGGCAGCGCGGTCGCCGTGTTCGCGGGCAGCCTCGATATGCTGCTGCTGGCCCGCATCATGATGGCCCTGGGCGCCGCCGCGCTGATCCCGCTGGCCATGGCCTGGATAGGCGACACGGTGCCGGCCCACGAGCTGCAGGAAATGCTCACCCGCACCGGCCTGGGCAGCACCCTGGGCATTGTCTGCGGCCAGCTGCTGGGCGGGCTGCTGACCGATGCGCTGGGCTGGCGCTGGGCGTTTGCGTTTCTGGTACTGCTGTTTGGTGCTGTGGGCTCGCTGCTATGGGGTGATTTGCGGCGGCAGCAGGCGTTGCCGAAAACAGAAGCGGCGCCAACACCGCAAGCGCCCGTGGTGCACCCGCATTTCCTGAAACAGGCTTTGCTCATCGCCGGCCGCCCCTGGCCGCGCACCATCCTGCTGCTGGCGGTAATTGAAGGCGCCATGGGGTTTGGCGTGCTGGCCATGTGGGCCTCGCATTTGCACCATGCTTTGGGCTTGTCGCTGTCGGCCGCGGGCGCCATCGTCGCGCTCTTCGGCCTGGGTGGCGTGGGCTATATGGCCGCCGGCCGCGCGCTGATTCCCCGCCTGGGCCAGCACGGCCTGGTCTTGCTGGGCGGTGGGCTGCTAGGCATCAGCGCGCTGGCCATCGCCTACATCCCGCACTGGGGCCCGGCCATCCCGGCCAGCCTGGTCGGGGGTTTTGGCTTTTTTATGTTCCACAACGTGATGCAGGCCAATGCCACGCAAATGGTGCCCGAGGCGCGCGGCACGGCGGTTTCGCTGTTTGCGTCTTTTCTGTTTCTGGGCCAGTCTTTGGGCGTGGTGCTGGCCGCGGCCTTGATTGGCCGCATTGGCAGCAGCGCCGTAGTGGCGCTGGGGGGAGGGGTGATGGCGGTGGAGGGGGCTTATTTTGCTTGGGTGTTGAGGGAGCGAATTGGGAAGATGTAGCCAGTTCGGACTTCGTTAATCCGATATGGCAGTGACCTGCATCTAGGGTAACTACTGCCGCTGATTTTCTTTTGTTCCCCCTAATGAAGGAGGAACACCAAATGCTTTTCTGCTAGTGTTAGTCAACAAAAAAGGTTCGGCATGAGGGATGGTCAATTCAATCAAACCAAGTACGTTTCTCAAACATCTTCCGTCGCCGAGGATCGAATTCCGATTGATTACGACGGAGTGTTTGGCAATGACTCAGGAGAGGATGAGGATCCCCTTGTACTTGCGGATTACTTTGTTGAAGCTCCCACATTCTCAAAATTTTTTAGCCCAGATCGTCCGCTGGAAATAGTTTCGGGACGAAAGGGGATGGGCAAATCTGCCCTTCTTTCTTATCTTGGATATCGCTTGAGAGAGGGAGCTTCGGCTATTGATGCTGGGGCCCTGGTAATCAAAGTTACGGGCAATGATTTGGTCGGCCTGGCGGATTTTTCTGGAACCGATCAGGCCAGATTAGAAAATCGGTGGAAGCAAGCTATCTGTAAAAGAGTTTCGTTGGAAATTGGCGCCAATATCGGGATGGCAGTGGGGACAGACGCGATACAACTTGTAGAAGCCGCTGAACTTGAGGGGTTCAAGGGCAAAAACCTGGTATCGGCGTTGGCGTCTCGCTTGGGCGGGCTTATCGGCTCAACTACAAAAATGGCGACAGGTGATTCACTTGATCTGAGCTCCGGAGTAATGCCAAGCTCCTCTCCGACAGATTTTCAATCCCTGCTCAAAAGATATCAGCAAGGACACCCGTGTAATGTCTGGATATTGATAGACGACGTGGATGCAAAATTTGTTGATACTGAAGAGCAGCATCAACGCGTTGGCGCATTTTTGAGCGCGATTAGATCTCTAGCATTCAACGTGCAGGGGCTCCGTATCAGAGCAAGCATTCGTGTCGACGTTCTGACAAATTTGCGCCACTTGGAAGATGCGGATAAGTTACGTCAATACATCAAGCAGATAACGTGGTCTGACGAAGCACTAAAGAAAATTTTTACCAAAAAGATACTGAGCTACTTCAAACGAGTTGAGCCTCAAAAGTATGTCAAATGGAGTTTTGGACCGGAGAACTACAAATCCATCGCGTCTCTGATCTTTGGTCGCAACTTTTCCATGTACAGACAAGCCGATGTTGACCCTCTGAACGTAATCATGTCCTTGGCTGGGAAGCGCCCGAGATGGATAGGGCAAATTTGCAAACTCGCTGGAAATGCTGCCGGCACTGGTTTGGTTGAGCAGCGGCACTTTGAATCAGTAATGCAGGATTTCGGTCAGGCAAAGCTGAGTGACCTTTGTAAAGAGCACGCTCATCAATTCGCCGATATCTCCAAACTAACGGAGGCGTTTCGTCACTCAGAGAAGGAGCTCTCAAGATTTAAGCTCATTTCTCTAATAGAGAAACGGTACATCTCGAAAGTCGGAAGTGGCAATGTCCCGCACGTAAATGGATTTGAATTTAAAGACGCCGCGCAGCTTGGAGAATTTTTATTCAAGATCGATTTCATAACTGGAAAGCGGGTAGGTGATCGATGGGTTGCGTACTTCCAAGAGCCGATGCTTTTTGAATCTCATCAAAATGAGCAGAACAAGATTTCGTGGTGTGTCAATTTGAGCTATCGGGGCTACCTTCATATCGCTTGACGGATTCGAAAAGATGTTTGCAACACCTTACGCATTTGAGAAAAAGTTAAAAACTTTCTGAGTGACTCTTGCAAAACCTTCCTGACCCTCACCCCGTCCTAATCACCGTCACAAACTCCGTCCCACTCTCAGGCAACCAGACCTCGTCAGGCCTTCCCAGAATCTGCCATACCGCGGCATTGGCGCGGGGTAGGGGGATGGCTTCAAACTTTTCCATCACCGGGTCAAAACGCAGTATGGCGTTGTTGCTCCATTCCGAGGCCCAGACGATGTCTTTGTTGTCGACGTACACCGCGCATAGACATGCGGGTCGGCACCTGGGGCTTTATACGGTTTCCAGCTGTTGGCGTCTGTGCCGAGTGCCGGGTCGTGCATGGAGAGGTTGCCGCTGTTCCATTCCGAAATCCAGATGCGGCCCTTGCTGTCTGACCACACTCCTTTTGCACCCTGGTGCGGCGTCAGTGGTTCGACGATGCGGCACATCGATGGACAGTGTTACCAGTTCGTGCCTGGCACGGTATGCTGTAACTCACGCGGCATCGCGTTCATAAATTTTGGTCTGGGACATAGATGAAACCTTGGATTTTTGGGCTGACCTGCGCAGTCCTTATCGTCATTGGCGCTGTTGTGACGCTTGCTGTGATGCTTTGGTAGCTGATTCGTTGCGGCGAGCTGTGCTGCTAAAGCGATTAGTTGCACCGTCTGTTTCTTCAAGCGATCGGGTTACCCTCACCCCGTCCTAATCACCGTCACAAACTCCGTCCCCCTCTCAGGCAACCAGACCTCCCCAGGCCGACCCAGGATCTGCCACACCGCGGCATTGGCGCGAGACAGGGGGATCACTTCAAAGCTTCTCGCTGCCCAAGCCAAAGCGCAGCATCGCGTTGTTGCTCCTTTGTGAGCGTTATCAGGGGCGAATGCCTGACATCTCAATCAAAGCCCAACACCCCGCGAAGCAAACTCCACAACTGCCGGATCACGAAGAAGAATGGCCTGCGCCAACTCGCGCGCCAGGATACTGACGGAATATTGTGTTGCCTCGGCAGCGGAGTATGTGTTGCCAAGTTCCGCGCCCCAGACGGCGTCGGAATCCACCAGGACGAACTCGGGGGCCGGCTGGGAAAAGGAGGCATGAAATGCAATGATGTGCCGGTTTTGCCATGTGGTGCCCGTACCCCATTCACCCAGCGTGATCTGCAAATCAAGCCCGCGTTGCCGGTCGCCCTCAAACCAGCGGGCGAGATAGGTGGCCAGTGGAGCGCCCGCCCTGTAGATGTCGCCGTGCGAAACGCACACGGGCTCGGTGCAGCCTTCAAAGTCCTCGTAGATGTCGCTGCCCAGTTCGGTGAATGTCAGGTCTTCAGCCATGCCTCACCCTTGCGGAAGCCGTGCTGACTGGAATGCTGCTACTGAGCTTCTTCACGAACCACGCCTCCTCACTTCGATTGAGAGAAAACTGGCTCGGCGAAATCCTGAGGGGTCAGCGTGACATCGCCGTCAAATGCACGCGCCACCGCTGTGGCATAGACCGGCGCCCAGTTTTTCAAAGCTTCATAGAAATTTTCGCGGGCTGGATTCTGCGCCACCACCTTGACATTCCAATCGTTAAAAGCGCGAGCGGATTTCTTGCTTTTAGGTATTCCATAGGGTCGAGGGTTAAAGGCGACTCGCATCACGAGACAGTCGTAAGGCGTGTATTTGGTGACGATGATGAAAGGCATATCGGAGGAATATTTGGTGCCGGCCGATACGATGTCGCGAGCCCAAGCTTGGAAGACCTCGCCTCTGGATCCATCGACAATACCGCTTAGATAGCCTATTCGAATACAGAACTGATCGTTCAAACTGCGTTTTCGGTCATCAATCCAGTAAGAATCGCCCAATGTCTTGCACGGCTCATCGACCCAATTGAGGTTATCGGATTGCTTGGTTGCCGAGATCGTCAAAAGCCGGTTGAGTCTTCCTTCCAGAATTTCGTCGAAAGTGATATCAAGCATGGTCGCACCACCGCCAGATGCGCTGGAGTTGCGCTCGGCATGGTGGATGACGCGCCACTTTCCCGCTGGCAAGGTGATGACGCGGCGGCCGTACTTGAACGCACCTGAGACGGTGTCGCCAGCACGCAATGAGCCGGCCGTTACAACCGGCTCTTGTGCGTACGTGAACTGGAGCGAGAAAAGAAGTAAGGCCGCAAGAAACACCCGGAGAAGCGTCGATGTGGTTTTGGTGGTGGCTGGCAGCATTGATTTCCTCGGTTCTAGCTAATGGTTTTATTGGGGATGAAATTAACCTCAAGAGGTTAACAGTGCTCTTGGGGGTTCCAGCCGCTCTATTGGCTTAAAACCGGTAGTCGGAGAAAAACTCATCTGATGAAGAAAGTTTTTCATTGCGTCGGAGGGATCGATGGCGTGGTAGCTCAGCTTTTCTATCGTTGATCGCGGTGCCAGATAGGAAAGAATTGCAGACTGCTTCAAATGACCGGTTGCGCTATCGACAAGATCATCGACGGCATTGATCTGGACCGCATCGACAGGAATGAGCGCTAGTATTTCCCTGGTGACTCGCAATGACGCGCTGCACACGTGATCTTGATAAAGACGGTTGTATTCGCCTTTGGGAATAGCTTTGACACTCGCGCGTCCAGACGCCAGAAGCTTGGGCCGCTCTTTGGGGATTACGTCCTCGCCGTGCACGCTTAGATCTATGACGACCAAGTTAGGGTTTTCTATCTGAATTAGGAGGTTCTCACCAAGGAGGCCGACGGCGTGTAGAGGTTCGTAGAGTTTGATGGCTTCCAACATGGCGGCCGGATCTTTGGCCAATATGCGTTTTGCAAACTCGACTTGGTCCTTGTGGTCGGCAAGGTCCTCTTCAAACTTGGTCGACTCCTCACGAAATCGTTGCTGATCTTCTATTTTCGCTGCGGACAAGGCATCAGAAAGTTTTTTCAATTTCTTTTCCGTACTGCCAAACAGCTTGTCCAGCCAGGATGGCTTGTACTGGTCCAAACGGGACTGGGCAGCAGTCGCAGACTTTTGGCTCAATTGAGGTTTGGCGGGCGCAAGAGCAGCGGCTTGCGATTGCCAATTAATGGATGGGGAGCAGGATCGATGAAGCGTAATCAGCTTCTCGACATACTCCTCGAAGTCTCTGACGGCTTCGGCCGCTTGTTCACGGGCTTCGAGTTTTTCCGAGAGTGCGATCTCCTTGGCGCGCTGCCTAGCCCTGCGATTTGAGTTTCGTTCTGCTTCCCTGGAAATTGCTCCCAGCGTCCGTAGCGTTCCGCGCCAACCCATATCTGCCTCCTTCGCCTCCGATTGAGGTGTAAGGACATGTTAGCGATCTAGATCGTTCGGGGCATCCTCTACTTGAAGGGGTATTGAAGTATTCAATCCTCACCCCGTCCTGATCACCGTCACAAACCCCGTCCCACTCCCAGGCAACCAGACCTCGCCAGGCCGGGCCAGGATCTGCCGCACCACAGCATTGGCGCGGGGCAGGGGGATGACGTCAAACTTCTCGCTGGCCGGGTCAAACCGCAGCATGGCGTTGTTGCTCCACTCCGACGCCCAGACGATGTCCTTGCTGTCGATGTGGAGCCCATAGGCATCCGGGTCTGCGGTAGCAACGAGCCCCTCAAATCCCCTGGCCCCCAGATACCTCAATCCGCTGCGCATTCACCCAACGGTTGTTTTCGGTCAACAAGCTCGCGATCATGGGGCCTATGTCGTCGGGCAAGCCGGCGCGGCCCAGGGCAGTGATGCCGGCGAAGATTTTGTTGATTTCGGGGTTGTCGCGCACGGCGCCGCCGCCGAAGTCGGTTTCTATCGCGCCGGGCGCCACCGTGTTGACGGCGATGCCGCGTGCGCCCAGTTCCTTGGCCATGTAGCGGGTCAGCACTTCCACGGCGCCCTTGACCGCCGCGTAGGCGGCGTAGCCGGGGTAGGAGGTTCTTGTCAGGCCTGAGGACAAGTTGACGACGCGGCCGCCGTCGGCAATCAGGGGCAGCAGGGTTTGGGTCAGAAAGTAGACGCCCTTGAAGTGCACGTTGACGAGGCCGTCGAATTGCGCTTCGGTGGTGTCGCCTATCAGGGCGTAGTCACCGTGGCCGGCGTTGTTGACGAGGTGGTCGAAAGTGCCCCGCTGCCAGCTGCCCTGCAGCGCGGCACGCAGGCGGTCGGCGAAGGGCGCGAAGGTGGCGACCTTGCCGGTATCCAGCTGCAGGGCCACAGCCTTGCGGCCCATGGCCTGGATGTCGGCGACAACGGCTTGTGCGTCTTCGGCCCGGCTCTGGTAAGTGAGGACGACGTCGCCGCCGCGGCGGGCGATGCTGAGGGCGGTGTTGCGGCCCAGGCCGCGGCTGGCGCCGGTGATCAGGGTGATTGGGGTGATGTTGCTCATGATCGGGTTTCTTGTCTGCAGGCTTGGTGAATGAGGATTCCAGTGTCCAGCGGGCGGGCCGGCGCGGGTTGCCGGAAATTCGGTGCTTCTTGCCTGATCCTCCAAATTTCGGCGCCGGGCTGGGCGCAACCGATCGCCAGCGGTTAGGCTTGCGGCATGAGCACGCTCCCATTTCTTCTGGATGTTGTCGGCCGTTATGCCGAAGCCCATGCCGACAAGGCGGGTCTGGCGCAGACGGCCATCCCCGGTCTCAGCCTGGTGCGCGCGACTTCGCCCAGCGGCCTGGTCCATGCCATATCGCAGCCGCTGGTCTGCCTCTTGTTGCAGGGCAGCAAGCAGGTGGCCATGGGCACACAATCCTTCGCGTTCAGCGCGGGTGAAACCCTGCTGATCACGGCGGACGTGCCGACCGTCAACCAGATCACGCGCGCAAGCCTCGCCCAGCCTTACCTCTCGCTGGTGCTGGAACTGGACCTGGCGGTGATCGCGGACCTGGTGCTGCAGATGAAGGACGGGCCCGCGCCCGACACTGCGGCTGTGCGGGTGGGCGCCACCGAAGCCGAGGTGGCCGAAGCGGCGTTGCGGCTGATGCAATTGCTCGATCGCCCGGCGGCCTTGCCGGTGCTGCAGGCGCAGCGGGTGCGCGAGATGCACTACTGGCTGCTGGCGGGCCGGCTGGGCGCCGCGATACGGCGACTGGGCTGGCCTGACGGCCATGCGCAGCGTGTGGCGCGCGCGGTATCTGTGCTGCGGGCGGATTTTGCGCGGCCTTTGCCGGTGGAGCGGCTCGCGGGCGTGGCGGGCATGAGCCTGTCTTCATTTCACCAGCACTTTCGCAGCGTGACCTCGCTGTCGCCGCTGCAGTTCCAGAAACAATTGCGGCTGATCGAGGCGCGGCGTTTGATGCTGTCGCAAGGGTTGAGCGCGAGCAGTGCGGCGTTTGCGGTGGGCTATGAAAGCGTGCCGCAGTTCACGAGGGAGTACGGCCGCATGTTCGGCTTGCCGCCGGTGCGGGAAACGGGCGTGACGCGAAGCAGGGCGGCGGCGACAGCCTGAAGATCGTCGTCATGCACAGCGCGCTTGGGGCTTGCCACTGCCGGGTGCTGTCGGGTGCTGCCGGATGCTCACCCCGTCCTGATCACCGTCACAAACTCCGTCCCACTCTCAGGCAACCAGACCTCCCCGGGCCGGCCCAGAATCTGCCGCACCGCGGCATTGGCGCGGGGCAGGGGGATGACGTCAAACTTCTCGCTGGCCGGGTCAAAACGCAGCATCGCGTTGTTGCTCCATTCCGAGGCCCAGACGATGTCCTTGTTGTCGACGTACACCGCATAGACATGCGGGTCGGCACCTGGGGCTTTATACGTTTTCCAGCTGTTGGCGCCTGTGCCCAGTGCCGGGTCGTGCATGGAGAGGTTGCCGCTGCTCCATTCCGAAACCCAGATGCGGCCCTTGCTGTCTGACCAGACCCGTCTTGCGCCCTGGCGCGGGGTAGGTGGCTCGACGATGCGGGATTCGCCGGTTTTGGTGTCCAGGTGGGCGATAAACGATCCAGCTAAGGAGCACCACCAGATCTCGCCTTTGGGTGTGGCGCAGATGCCGTAAGGGCCTCGGCCGCGTGGGGAGTCTTTGACGGTCACGATGCCTGCGCGTAAGTCGACCTTGCCGACATAACCGCTCTGGCCGGTGAACCACAAATTCCCTTCGCCGTCGAAGGCGCAGGTGTTGAGGTTGGCATACGGTGTGCCGGCGGGCAGGGGGAAGACTTTGACCTGGCGCGAAGGCCAGGCGACGCGGGCAATCGCGTTTTGCCCGCCGTCGGTCAGCCAGGCTGCGCCGTCGGGGCCGGCAATCACGCCATGGGGCGATGAGCCTCCGCCCAGGGCAATCAGTTCGGTCTTGCCGTTGCGCGGGTCAAACCAGCCCAGGTGGCCGCTGCGCTCGGCCGAGAACCACACGCCGCCGTCGGGCGCGGGCGCGATGTCGTGGATGCCGGTGGCGGAGCGGGTGTTGAGCGGCCAGGATTGCAACCGGGATGACTGGGCTTGTGCCGCGCGGGGTGTGAGCAGGGCGGCACCCAGGGCCGGCAGGGCCGCGAGTGTCGTGCGGCGCTTGAGGTCGAAGGTGAAGGCGAGCTGTTGCTGCTGCATTGCCATGGCAATACCTCCTGCTGCGCAGGGCATTTTTTTAGCCGCTGCGCGGAACATGGTGGACGGGTTTGAACCGGGCGAAC
>Ga0102587_1000163_pt1 | contig 88622 bp, 85 predicted proteins | sample AraplaF_Col_mTSA_FD_76853 | JGI IMG/M metagenome (GOLD analysis project Ga0102587, IMG submission 76853) | Arabidopsis root microbial communities from the University of North Carolina, USA - plate scrape MF_Col_mTSA (SPADES assembly) (version 2) | ecosystem: Host-associated > Plants > Roots >...
CATCGGCGCCGTGATGCACAAGCTCGTGCATCTCATCTACGGCGTAATTCGTACCGGCAAGCCCTTTGATGCTAATTACCTTTCAAAAGGGCTTGCTATTCAAGACGGTATCTGACCCCGGGTTTTAGAGCTTGAACACCGCCACAATCGAGGTCAACGAATCGGCCTGGTCGTGCAGCGAAGCGGCCGCCGCTGCCGCTTCTTCCACCAACGCCGCGTTTTGCTGCGTCACCTGATCCATCTGGCCGATGGCCTGGTTTACTTGCTCGATGCCACTGCTCTGCTCCAGCGACGCTGAGGTGATCTCGCCCATGATGTCGGTCACGCGCTGGATGCTGTCCACCACGTCGTTCATGGTGGTGCCGGCCTGGGTCACCAGCGTGCTGCCGGCGCTGACCTTTTCCAGCGAATCGTCGATCAGCGATTTGATTTCCTTGGCCGCCGCCGCACTACGCTGCGCCAGGTTACGCACTTCCGACGCCACCACCGCAAAGCCGCGGCCCTGCTCGCCGGCGCGCGCCGCTTCCACCGCCGCGTTCAGGGCCAGGATGTTGGTCTGGAACGCAATGCCGTCAATCACGCTGATGATGTCGGCAATCTTGCGCGAGGAGCCGTTGATCGCTTCCATCGTATCCACCACTTGCGACACCACACCCCCACCGCGCTGCGCCACTTCCGATGCCTTCACCGCCAGTTGGTTGGCCTGGCGCGCGTTGTCCGCATTCTGTTTCACGGTCGCGGTCAGTTCTTCCATGGACGATGCGGTTTCTTCCAGGCTGGATGCCTGCTCCTCGGTACGGCCCGACAAGTCCAGATTGCCGGCCGCGATCTGGCTCGACGCGGTCGAGATGCTCTCCGTACCGTTGCGCACCTCGGTCACGATGCTGATCAGGCCATCGTTCATTTGCTGCAGGGCTTGCAGCAGCCGGCCCGTTTCATCCTTGCTGGTGACTTCGATGTGCGTGCTCAGGTCCTTTTGCGCCACGGCCACGGCGATCTCCACCGCCTGGCCCAGCGGCACGGTAATGCCGCGCGTCAGGCGCCATGCGCACACGCCGCCCAGCGCCAGCACCACCAGGCCGAACACGATCATGAAGGTGCGGCTGCGCTCGTACAGCGCTTCAATCCGCTCCGCGTTGGCGTCGATGCTCCTGCGCTGCAAATCCAGCAGGCCGCTCAGCGAAGCCAGGTAAGCCTTGCCGTCCGGCGTAAAGCGCTTGTCCAGCACTTCGGCGGCTTCTTCAAACTTGCCGTCCTTTTTCAGGGCCACAATGGCGTCGCGCGAAGCAAGGTAGCGCTTGCGGTTATCCATCATGCCGCTGAACAGGGCTTTTTCCTGGTCGCTTTCCAGCAGCGGTTCCACTTTCTTTTGCAAGCCGTTGACCTCGGCCGTGGACGATGCGGTCTCTTCGGCAAAGAACGGCCCCAGCGACGGGTCCGAGCTCTTGGAAATGGCCGAGGTGCGACGCACGCTGGTGTGGATCAGCCGATACCAGTCCGAAATCATGCGCTCCTTGGCCAGCGGCAGCTGCATCATCTCGCGCGTCTCGGCGGCCACTGTGCCCATGTGACGGATGCCGATGACGGTCATCAAAATCATCAACGCCAATACCAAACCAAAGCCCGCCGCAAGGCGCGTGCCAATTTTTAAATTTTTCATGATGAGGAGTGCCCGCGAGGGCTATGCTGGAAATAAAGAAGCGCTACTACGATTGAAATTGCGATTCGGGTAGATGGATGTTAATTACCCTAAAGAATCAACAGTTTACCACGGCAAATAAAATGCTGCTTACGCGGTCGTGGAAAGCAAGTTGACCACGCCCATGTCGTAGGAGCTGGAGATGACCGTACTGGCCAGATTGGGATTGGTTTTGAGCAGTTCCGCCCAGTTGGCGGCGGCTTGTTCGGACAGTGCGCCAGCCACCGAGCCCGCACCGGTATACACGCCCGACCCGGCAGGGGTGGTCGCCAGCGTCGAGAGGATGCCCTGATCCAGCGCCTGTTGCGCCGTGGCGGAAGTGTCAACATTGCTGCCCTCTTGCGGCAGGTTGACGGGCTCTTCCACCGTGCCCGCCTGCTGCAGCGCGGTGAGCAAGCCGCTGGGCGTGTACACCGTGGCGCCGGTCGACCCGCCCAGCGAAGCCACCACCGCCGACTGCGCCGACAAGCTCACCGCCTGCGACGACAAGGCAGCAGCCGTCGACGCCGGGGCGACGGTCGGCACATACGGCTGATAGGCCGCATTGGAGGTAACGGTGTTGAGCGAGACGGTCATGATCACTTCAATATAGCACTAAACCGGGCGGTTTGGAGGCGCCCGGTTTTGCTTGCCGAAACCGCAATCAGATCTTGGCGGCGTCGTGATCGCGCTTGGCCTTGTCTGCGTGACGCACCATTTTTTCTTCATGGCGCGCCAGCTTGGCTTCCTGCTTGTCCGCCTTGCGGTGGGCGAGCACTTTCTCGTCGTGCTTGATGTCCTGCTTCTGCTGCCTGATCGCTTGCTGCTCGTCGCGGCGAGCCTGATCCAGTTGTTTGGCGCCGGCGATATCGCCCTTCTTGACCTCGGCCTGCTCGGCGCGGGCCAGCGTGTTGCGCTCCTGCTTGTCCGCTTGCAGCTGCTGTTTGCCGGCAGCCACTTCACCTTTCTTCTCCGCGATGACGGCATTGTCGCGCTTGATTTCGCGGGTGTCCTGATGAATCTGTTTGGTGTCCTGGCGGATCTGCACGTTGTCTTGGTGGACCTGGGCCACTGGCGTCTGCGCAAACGCAGCTGCGCTGATCATCGAAAGCAGGCCGGTAATCATCAGGGTTTTGGTTTTCATGACTGAGTTCCTTTTCTTGGGTTGGCAGATCGCTGTTCATCAGCGTTCTTGAGCATTCAACGCGGCCGCTGCAGAGCAGGACGACCGCATTTCCGTAAGAAAAGTTACGAGTTGTATCCGGCAAGTGACTCAGCCAGATCGCGCTGCCAGCCACCGGCCTGGGCGCGATTCCACACCAACGCCACATGCTCCACGCATTGGAACGCGCAATCCACCACCTCAATGCGGCGTAGCTCGCTATCGGCCAGCGCGAAGTCCGGCAGATAGGCCAGCGCTTGGCCGGCCTTCACCAGCGTCAGCAGCAGTTGCAGGTCGTCGGTCCAGTAACGGATCTTGCGCGGCAGCTGATCGTCGCGCCAGCCGTCCGAATGCGCGCCGCGCTGCACGCCGCAGAACAGCGAGCGCGACGGACAGGCGAAGTCGTGCTTCAACACTTCCATCGTCGTCACCTTCAGCTTGCGCGCCTTGACCAACGGGTGCTGCCTGCCCGCCATCAGATGCAGCGTGACGCGACCCAGCGGCGTGACCTCCCATTGTTCCGACCAATTCGCGCCGCGTCCCTCGATCACATCGCTGGTGACGATGGCGGCGTTGATATCGCCGCGCGCCAGCGCGGCCAGCGCTTCATCTTCAAACATGGCCTGCATGCGCAGGCTCGCTTCCGGATACGCGCTCAGCGCCTGCGACAGCATCTGGCCATGCCGCCACAGCAAAATTGCCGGACCGCCGATGCGGCTATCGATCGCGGCCTGTTCACCCATCAGGTCAGCCTTGGCCTGGTCGGCCAGTGCCAGCAGGGTTTGCGCGCGATCCAGCAGCAATTGGCCGCTGTCGTTCAACACCAGTTGCTTGCTGCTGCGGTCGAACAGCGGCTTGCCCAGCACATCCTCCAACCGCTTGAGCGCTTTCGACACGGCGGACGGCGTCAAGTGCATCTCCTGCGCCGCCGCGCCCAAGGATGGACGGCGCGCCGCGCTGACGAAAATGCGCAAATCGCTGAGATTCATAGTTTCCTGATGGGATACGAAAAGTGAATTTAAGTTGCTTTACCGGATACGCTCATCATCTTACCATTCACGGACTATGATCACGACCAAACAATGGATCTACCGCCGCCAGCCGACGGGCCAGATCACCACCGACCACTATGAACTCATCGAGCAAGCGCTGGACACCACGCTGGCCGAGGGCGAAGTGCTGATTGAAGCACGCTATTTCAGCGTCGATCCCTACATGCGCATCGGCCAGTCCAGCAAGCCGACCTACGATGCCGATCCGCATCCACTCAACACCGTGCAGCAAGGCGGCGTGGTGGGGCAAGTGCTGGCCTCAAAAGCGCCCGGCTTTGCCGAGGGCGACTGGGTACAAAGCTACACCGGCTGGCAAACCCATGCCCGGGTTCACTACAGCGCCTTGAAACGCATCGATCCAGACGTTGCACCAGTGACCACCGCACTCGGCGTGTTGGGCATGCCAGGCCGTACCGCATGGTTCGGCCTGACCGAATCCGGCAAACCGCATGCGGGCGAAGTGGTGGTGGTATCCGGTGCGGCCGGCGCGGTGGGATCGCTGGTGGTGCAGTTCGCCAAGCGCCATGGCGCGCGCGTGCTTGGCATCGCCGGCGGCGCGGCCAAGTGCGACTGGCTGCGCGACAAGCTCGGCGCAGACTGGGCCATCGACTACAAAGCGTTTGCCAACGCCGATGCGCTGGGCGCGGAAATCAAACGCCAGACCGGCGGCGTGGACGTCTATTTCGACAATGTGGGCGGCATGGTGACCGACGCCGTCATCCCGCTGATCAACCGCCGCGCACGCATCGTGATTTGCGGCCAGATCAGTCAATACAGCGGCGGACTGGAAACGCCGCATCTCGGCCCACGCCCGCTGCACCACATGCTGTACCAGCGCGCCACCATTCAGGGCATGCTGGCGCGCGACTATCTGCACCGCATGGACGAAATGATCCGCATCGTCGGGCCGTGGGTGAAGGCGGGCGAAATCGTCTTCGAAGAAACCGTGATCGACGGCTTCGAACAACTGCCGTCCGCGTTGAACGCGCTGTTCACCGGCGACCATCGCGGCAAGCTGCTGGTGCGCGCATGAAGGCGGCACTGCTCGCACTGCTGCTTGCCGGCGGCGCCCACGCTGCCGACACCACCTACGGCGAACACGGCATGGCGCTGTTCGGCGGCAAGGAAGGCCTGTATGCCTCGCACCTGCCGATGTTCCATGCGCCGCATGACTACCAGGTGATCCTGCAAGTGCATGTGGCCGATTCCGCCACCGACGCTGCGCTACGTCGCCGCCTCGACGACAAAACCGCGCTGTGGACCATCGCGCCGGAAAAATTCGAACTCTCGCGACTGGCACCACAAGCGCCCGCGCCGCTCAAGCACTTCAAGGCGGACCTGGTGCTGGGCCACTTCGAACAAGGCGGCAAAACGCAGTATGCCGCATCGACCATCGTGATCGACAAAGTGCTCATGTTCCGCAAACTGTCGCCGGAAATCAGCGCCAGCAGTACCGCCACCTACATGCAGGTCGGCAGCGGCAAGCAACGCTACCTGATAAAGCAAATCGACAGCCGTCCCGACTACGACCACATTCTCGCCTACCGCGCCGCACCAGGTGCATCGACCGAATCCATCACGCTCATCAAACAAGCCCTGCGCGAACCCGTCCCCGCGGAATTCGCCACCGCTCTCCGCACCCGCTGCGACGCCATCAAAGGCACCATCTACTTCTATACCGACGACCTCAAGTAAGGTAAATCGTCAAGCGCTATGCCATGTTTGCACCTGCCTTGATGAGAAGCTCACGTAAAACGGAGCGGTGGCAGCGCGATTCGTCTTCGCAGTAGCAACCGACCGAGAAATTGCTTTGATGGGAGAGCGTAGCCAACAGCGCGATGGAATGAGCGGCCTCGGTTTCCGCCATCTCGGCCTTGTATTTGCGAACAAAGCTGTTCCACTGCGCCGGCGTCTCGGCGTGCAGGCCTAGCTGCATCGTCTCCGCGCTGGGGGACAAGTTCGGATACCACACATCGTACCAATTGTCCGAAGCGAACTTAGCCTTGGGTACGCCACGCGGCGGACGGCGCACCGTGCCGATGCGCACGCCTTCATCTTCGACACGCTCCGTGCCCAACCGAACTACCCGTAGCACCATGCCCCACCTCACTAATTAATAATTTCGCCCATGCCTTCCGCGACACGGCTTCTGAGGTTTTGGATGAATTCAGCATCGAAAAGCTCCCAACTTTCCAGCTCCCCGACAATTTTCAAAGGCGACCTGGACCGATACGACCGCGTTGGGTTGCCGGGAAATTTTTTATCCGTGACGTTTGGATCGTTCTCGAATTCACCCGTTGGTTCAACGATGTAGACACGGGGCCTGCCATTCCCCTTGGCGATTTCCGCCGCCAGCCCCGCCCCCTTCGGCAGAGCTGTGAAATAGATGTGATTCATCACTACGCCGTCGTCGTAGTTGGATCTGAAGCCTGCCGTCAAAAAATCGCCAACCTGCAAATCGGCTTTCGTGCCGTGGTAAAACGGTCCGGTCTCCAAAGCGGTCATCAGTATCTCCTCCAAGGGCTACCGCCCTGCTGAGCATCGTTACTTGGCCAGTTGAGCAAGATAACTTCCCTCCAATGGCTTGATTGGTTCGCCATCCTTAAATATCTCAAACTTTTTCCTGCTTGCCACAACAATTGAAAATTGCTCGGGCAGCGCAAGGAAGTCCATGATTTCCGGGCGCTTAAGCGCAGCCTCGTACACCGACATTGCCTGTAGATCGCCGTTCGCGATGTTCCTGTCCTGCGCATCCGACAAAACCCAGCCAGTCCCGGAACCTGCGCTATTCGACCGCATCATGAGAATCCGCGGCGCCTGCAGGGCGTTGCGTGTGACTAAAAGCGGCAGGTGTAAAGGTGCAAAGCGCATCGCATCCGTCACGCCGAGGCTATCGGCAGCGTAGCGCTGCAGGCGCACGATCCTGAGCGTCTTGGCGACCGATGGAACATACTTGAACGGCATAGACTTCATGTCTGGTTCGAGAACCCGCAGCTGCCCTCCTTCAGTGGCTTCAAGCTTCAATACAACAGGACCAAGGAGCAGCGTTTCCCCGGACTTAAATCGCTGGCCGGCAGCGACCATGCCTTCCAAGGTGGAGCGAAACCATAGCGCGTCTTGTTCACCAAGAGCGCCATCGTCAACGGAAAACACAAATTCCGGTTGGCCGTACTTGGCACAGTTCATTGTAGAGAAGTGCTGTGCCGCCATGGCGCTTCCCACAGAACCAGCAAGTACCAACCCTAGCAATCGCTTAAGCATAGATGATCCAGGTCAGATAGCAAACGAGCCACGCTGAGCTCCCCTGATTTTCTCGTACACAGACTTAGCTCCGGTCACCAGATCGAACCTGGGCGATTGCTGCTGTGTCCAAGGCCAAACCGAATTGCCAAAAAAGGATGGGGAGGAGTTTTGAGGTCCGAACGTGATTTCGCCTACGCCGTTGCGGCCTTCAGTCAACGAGATATCGCTGAGCGTGCTCAGATTCAGCGATTTGACCTTCCGCGAAAAAACACCGGACACGATGAGAATACGCTCGGGCGTGACCGCGTAGAAAGTGCGGGCACGTTGCCGCGCGTCGAAGAAGAATCTGCCGATGAACATGTACAGACCGATCAGCACGAAAGGAATGCCCCACAACATGAAGAACGCGGGCGCGTTCGACGTGACAACGCCGTGCTCCCAAAATATTGCGAAGCCACACCAAAACAAACTAAATGGAATTGCGAACGCGTCGGAACCGCGCAGTACCAGTCCTTGACGCGGCCTGCCCGACCAAAGCACCTGCTCGCCCGGCGACAGCTCGCGACGGACTTCCTCTGATAGTTCGGTCATCATATGAATTACGATTTCGTGAGTTAGTCAACGGCGCCTTCAAGCGCCCCTTGGAATTTTTTGTTTCTCACAGAGTGGCACCGGCGTTTCCGGGCAAATTGCGTAAACCGTCGAAGCACTCAACAGGCAGCCGCGCGAAAGGCCATATTGACGTTTTTAAAACATTCACATTGCCAGATAATGACATCAAGGGCAAGTGCCGAGACGGTTTTCGGCTGTATGCGCAAATCCGAGTGGTAGAATTTGCAATCTTTTCATCTGCACAGATCGGTTTATGCAACCCACTGAACTTCAATTCATTCAACTGGCGCGGCAGGTTGGTGGTATGGCGCAGCAGGCGCAGGCGGCGTATCAGCAGGCTCAGGCGGCGTTGCAGTTGGAGCAGCTTTTTATGCTGGAGAGCGTGGCGACTGCGAACGGGACACGCCAGGCGCTCGATACGGTCGCCAGGCTAACGGAGCTGCATCAGGCGCATCAGCAGATGTTTGCCAGGTTTGTGCCGGCGGTGATGGCGCAGCTTGCCTCGGCGATCGCAACGCTGCCGGCGGAGAAGGTGCATGAGTATGAGCAGGGCCTGGTTCCATCGTTGAATCGCACGCTGGCCGAGCAGGCGGAGTTTTATGCGAACCGCGATCGCTGGATCTCGGCCGTGCGCGAGATGTTCACTATCGTTGATGAGAACCGCGATGTCATCAGCGTCGAAGACGGCCAGCTACTTTTCCACGACGACGATGTGATCGACCGCTACGAGGCCGCGCAGCAGGTCATTAACGATATCCACGAATACGAGGTCGCACACATGCAGGAGAAAATGGCGCGGGCGGCGGCGTCCAGCGCTTATCTTGCGGCGCTGGAAAAAGGCACGGCACAATAAAAAACGGGACCGCGAAGGTCCCGTTCTTTTACTCGGCGGTGGCGACAGCTTTTTTAGGCGCTGCTTTCTTGGCCGCTGGTTTCTTGGCTGCGGCTTTTTTTGCCGCCGGCTTTTTCACCGCCGCGGCGGCTTTTTTCACCGGCGCCGCTTTTTCCTCGGCGCCCTCGTCCGCTGCGGCGGCTTTGCCTTTGGCAGGCGCTTTCGCCTTGCGCTCTTCAAACTCGAAGCTGATCTTGCCGTCCTTGCCCTTCACCAGGAAGGCCTTGAACGGACGGCGCGTGCGCTGCGAGATGAAGCCCGGCAGCAGGTCGGTCTTGCCGTCGTTGAGCAGCTTGGCCATTTGCTCCGGCAGGATTTCCTGTTGCAGGATGATGCGGCCGCTGCGGAAGTCGCAAGTCTTCGGCTTGGCTACGCTGTGTTCGCACACATACGCCAGGCCCATTTCGTACACGCCGCCATTGCACTTCGGGCACGGACCCAGCGGGGTCTGCTCGCTGAAATCGACCGGTTCCGAATCTTCCGAATCGTCGTTCTGGCCGAAGTCGAATTCCAGCTTGAAGTTGTTGATGTCCTCGTCGCGCACGATGCGCAGAATCGCGGCAAACGGACGGCCCATCTTGGAGCGGAAGCCTTGCAGCGGACCGATGGTACGGTCTTTCAGCAATTGTTCCACTTCCTCGATTTCAAACTGGCGGCCGCCCGGCGTCTTGCTCATCGAAAAATCGCACTTGGTGCAGGCGAAGCGGCGATAGTTTTCCTTCACCACGCCGCCGCAGTTCGGGCACGGCGTGCGCATGGTGTGGTAGTCGCCCGGAATCGTGTCGTTGTCGTATTCCTTGGCGCGCTTGACGATCACCTGCGTCATCTGCGCAATCTCACGCATGAATTCCTCACGCGAGATTTTGCCCTTCTCCATCTGCGACAGCTTGTATTCCCACTCGCCGGTCAGCTCGGGCGCGGTCAGTTCGTTCACACCCAGGCCGCGCAGCAGCGTCATCAGCTGGAAGGCTTTGGCGGTCGGCATCAGTTCGCGGCCTTCGCGCAGCAGATACTTCTCGGTCAGCAGGCCTTCGATGGTGGCGGCGCGCGTGGCTGGCGTGCCCAGGCCTTTGCCGGCCATGGCGTCGCGCAGTTCGTCGTCTTCCACCAGCTTGCCGGCGCCTTCCATCGCGGACAGCAGCGTCGCCTCGGTGTAGCGTGCAGGCGGCTTGGTGACCAGGCCGTTGGCGTCGACTCTGTCGGTCAGCACCTTTTCGCCCTTGGCGACCGGCACCAGGCTCTTGTTGTTGCCGCCTTCTTTTTCCTTGTCGTCGCCGTCGGCTTCCTTGCCGTAGATGGCCAGCCAACCCGGGTTGGTCATGACCTTGCCTTCGGTCTTGAAGGTGTGGCCCGACACTTCGGTAAAGCGGGTGGTGACCTGGAACTCGGCGGCCGGGAAGAACACGGCCATGAAGCGGCGCGTCACCAGGTCGTACAGTTTCTGTTCCGGCTCGGACAGGTTCTTCGGCGCGATGGTGGTCGGGATGATCGCAAAGTGGTCCGAGATCTTGGTGTTGTCGAAGATGCGCTTGTTCGGCTTGACCCAACCCTTGTCGAGGATCTGCTTGGCGAACTGATGGTAGTTGTTATTACCCTTCACCACCTCCAGCGTCTGCTTGACGGTGTCCAGATAGTCTTCCGGCAGGAAGCGGGAATCGGTACGCGGGTAGGTCAGCACTTTGTGCTTTTCGTACAGCGCCTGCGCCAGGCCCAAGGTGTTCTTGGCCGAGAAGCCGAAGCGCGAGTTGGCTTCGCGTTGCAGGCTGGTCAGGTCGAACAAGGCCGGCGCCATCGACGTGGTCGGCTTGGCCTCTTCGGTGACGTTGCCCTGCTTGCCACGCACGGCCAGCGCGATGGAGTCGGCCGCAGCCTTGCTCCACAGGCGCTCGGCGCGTTTCTCGGGATCGGTTTCGTCCTTCTTGAACTTGGTATCCAGCCAGCGGCCTTCGTACACGCCGGCGGCGCAGACGAATTCGGCGCGCACTTCCCAGTAATCGCGCGGAACGAACTTCTTGATCTTTTCTTCGCGCTCCACCACGATCGACAAGGTCGGCGTTTGCACGCGGCCCACGGTGGTCAGGTAGAAGCCGCCCTCTTTCGAGTTGAAGGCGGTCATGGCGCGGGTGCCGTTGATGCCGATCAGCCAGTCCGCTTCCGAGCGGCAGCGCGCGGCGTCGGCCAGCGGCAGCATTTCCTCGTCGCTGCGCAGGTGGGCGAAGCCGTCGCGGATCGCGGTCGGCGTCATCGATTGCAGCCACAGGCGCTTGACCGGTTGCTTGGCCTTGGCGTTCTGCGCGATCAGGCGGAAGATCAGTTCTCCTTCGCGGCCCGCGTCGCATGCGTTAATCAGGGTGGTCACGTCTTTACGCTTGATCAGCTTGTTCAGCACCTTGAGGCGCGCCTCGGTCTTGGCGATCGGGTTCAGCGCGAAGTAGGGCGGGATCATCGGCAGGTGCGCAAAGCTCCATTTGCCGCGCTTGACGTCGTGTTCTTCCGGGACGGCGATTTCCAGCAGGTGACCGACGGCGGAGGACAACACGTACTCGTCGGATTCAAAGTACTCATCGTGCTTGGTAAAGCCGCCCAGCGTCTTCGCGATGTCATTCGCGACCGACGGTTTTTCGGCGATGATGAGGGTTTTGCTCATATTTTAATATCTCGTTTTTAACACTTTGGGGGGACAGCATGCGCATCATACATGGATCGCGGGGCAATCTGCATGTTTCCGTGACAGTCTTGTCAAAGCGCCAATAATAAGCGGATTGCCGGGCGCACCGCAAGCACACTGCGCCGCAGGCGCAATTATGGCCTGTAATATTTGCTTACAGGGAAGTTTTTATGCGGGCTTAATGCAACAGGCGGGGCGCCTGGTCTTCGTCCGAGCCGAACAGGTCGTCGAACATCAGGGCGTCCGGTTCCTTGCCCTGGCTCCACAGCAGCATCAGCACGATGACCTTGAGCTTGCCCAGCGACACCGGCGCCTCGTCCAGCGCCAGCGCGCGTTCGATGACGATTTCGCGTTGCAACGGAGACAAGACCTTGGCCGATTCCAGGAACTGGATGAAGCCGATGGCGGCAGCGCCCAGCGCATCCGTCTCCTCTTCCACATAGAAGCGGGTGCCGGTGGAGGCGGCGGTCAGCGAGTGCTCCACGCCAGCCATGGCGGTCAGGTCGGTCAGCCAGACCAGGGCTTCGGAGATCTCGACATCGTCAAAGCCGACAGCCGACAGCTTCTTGGCCAAGGCCGCCGGTTCAGGGCAGGCATCGGGACGGTAATAAGTCTCGTAGAGATAAACAAGGACGTCGAACATGGCTCTACTCTATCAGTTAAAACGAATCGGAGACAAGTGCTGTTCAAACCCGCAACCGTTGAAACATTCCGCCCGGCAAACGTTCCAGCAAACCGGCCAGTTCCAACGCCAGCAACTGCCCCTGCAACTCCGCCGCCGGCTGGTTCAGCCGCAAGGCCAGCACGTCGGCCGGCACCGGGTCGGCGCCCATGGCGTCCAGCACCCGATCGACGAAACTGTCGTCCGGCGCGGTCCGGGCGCCGGCCTCGCCGTCGGCCAGCATTTGCATGTCGGCCAGCACGTCGGCGCCGGACTCCACCAGCCGGGCGCCTTCGCGTATCAGGGCATGGCAGCCTTTGGACAGCGTTGCATGAATCGAGCCGGGAACAGCGTACACGTCGCGCCCCTGCCCGGCCGCCAGGCGGGCGGTGATCAGGGAGCCGGACTTTTGCGCCGCTTCCACCACCAGCACGCCACGCGCCAGACCGCTGATGATGCGGTTGCGGCGAGGAAAGCTGTCGCGCGTGGGCGGCGTGCCGAGTGCGCATTCGCTCATTAAACACCCTTCTTCGGCGATGCGGCGCGCCAATGCGGCGTTGCGGGCGGGATAGATGCGGTCGATGCCAGTGCCCAGCACGGCGATGGTGCTGCCGGGGCCGCTCAATCCGCCGAGGTGGGCGGCCGCGTCGATGCCCAGCGCCAGGCCGGACACCACGGCCAGGCCGGCGTCGGAGAGGGTTTGCGCCATGCTTTCGGCGTTCAGCATGCCCTGGCGGCTGGCGTTGCGCGAGCCGACCACCGCCACCGCGCGGCGCGCCAGCAAGTCGATGCGGCCTTTCACGAACAGCAGCAAAGGCGCCGCCACGATGTTGCGCAGGTGGTCGGGATAGACGGGATGGTCGTACGGCAGCAGATAATGCTCCGGTTGCGCCTGCCAAGCCAGCATGGCGTCCAGCTGCGCATCCAGCCGGCCCGGCTCGGCAGGTGGCGCCAGCAGGGCATCCGCCTGGCGCGGCGTGACCACGTCCAGCAGCTGATCGCGGCGGGCGGCGAAAATGGCGGCGGGCGTGCCGAAGCGCTCCAGCAGGACATGCGCCGTCAGCAGGCCGACGCCGCCGGTCTGTTGCAGACGCAGCCAGCCCGCCAGCACTGGCCTGGTCAATTCAGCAGGGGATTCCGTGGCTTGCACGGCACGCTTTACTCCGGCGACCTGGCGACGTCGCCCACTGCCACCGGCGCTGTCACCTGCATGATCAAGCCGTAGGAAATATGCTTGAACGTGCGGAAGATAAACAAGCTGCCCACCTCCTCGTCCGGCAACTTGACCTGCTGCTCGCGCCCGAACCAGCCGGTCTTGGCCGTGGAATCGCTGACAGTTCTTCCCGCATGGTACAGCTGCAGCACGGAGCCGACATCGAGTCCGTCAAGCTTTCCGCGATTAATGCTGACTATCTGATTCTGGCCGGCGTGCGTCACGCCGCCGTATATCGCCACCACGCGCGCGTCCACCGGCTGCCCGGGCGGATGCGGCGCGTAGTTTTGCAGCGGCGTCGGCGGCACCGCGCGCAACTGGTCGCCCTTGCCCATTTCCTGGCTGGCGGTAGACACCGAGAAGGTATGCACATCCGAGCCCGGCCTGGCCTCGGCCTGCATTTTCAGCGTGCCCAGATAAAACGCCTCGTAGCCGATGACTTGTTTGGTGACGGGATCCTTCAGCGGCGCGCCCGGACGGAACACCTGGAAGGAACTATTGCCTTTCAAGTCGCCGCGCACATACGCCTTGTCGCCGCGGCCGAGGAATACCCGGCCCTCCTGCGTGGCGACGATGCGCGGCGCCGCTTTCAACTCGTCGTCCTCGATGATCAGCGGCTGGGTCAGGAACGGTTCGATCACGCCGGGCGGAATCGATGGCACCGCATCCTTGCCCAGGCCCTCGGTGCGGATGCGCGGCTGCAAGCGCTCGTCCGGCACGGCGGCGGCGCTGCCGGCCTCGATACGGTTGCCCAGCCGCAGGCGGCCGGCGGCGCGGTCGAACCAGATGATCTGGCCCGGATAAATCCAGTGCGGGTTGGCGATTTCGTCGCGGTTCATGCCCCAGACGGTGGGCCAGCACCACGGTTTTTGCAGGAACGTAGCGGAAATGTCCCACAGGGTGTCGCCCTTGACCACGGTATGGCTGTCCGGCGCGTCGGGCCGGAATTCGCAGACCAGGGGCGCGGCCGAGACCTCCGCGGCGGCGGCCAGCAGGATGGCCAATGCTAAGCGGGTACCGACTGTGCTAAAATTTTTCATTAATAGATCCAGTAAGTGCGCCGCAAGCACACGGCAGCCGAGCAGTAAAGCTTGCCAAATTGAATCAAATTCTGCCCATAAAACCCTGAACTAGCAAGCGAAACCGCGCACCGGAAAACCGCGTGGTTACAGGGCATTAGCAAGGCATTCACATAGTTTTCACTTAGTCATCATGGCAATTTTAAATATTCTGCGTTACCCCGATCCACGCCTGCACAAAGTGGCCGCGCCGGTCACCGTGTTCGATGAGCGCCTGGAAAAGCTGGTGGCCGACATGGCCGAGACCATGTACGACGCGCCGGGCATCGGCCTGGCCGCGTCCCAGGTCGACGTGCACGAGCAAGTCGTGGTCATCGACATCACCGAAGACAAAAGCGCGCTGGTCGCCTACATCAATCCGGAAATCCTGTGGAGCAGCGACGACAAGCAAGTCTACGACGAAGGCTGCCTGTCGGTGCCGGGCGTCTACGACGGCGTCGAGCGTCCGTCCAAAGTGAAAGTGCGCGCCTTTGACGTCAAAGGCCAGCCGTTCGAGGTGGACGCCGAGGGCCTGCTGGCCGTGTGCATCCAGCACGAGATGGACCACCTGAAAGGCAAGGTCTTCGTCGAATACCTGTCGCCGCTGAAACGCAACCGCATCAAGACCAAGCTGCAGAAAGAAGAACGCGGCATGCAGCGCGAAGCCCAGCTGCGCGCGCAAGGCCGCCGTTACTAAGCCATGAAAGTCATCTTCGCCGGCACGCCGGAATTTGCCGCCGTGGCCCTGCAGTCGCTGCACGAGGCCGGTTTTGAAATCCCCTTGGTACTGACCCAGCCCGACCGCCCCGCCGGCCGCGGCATGCAGCTGCAGCCGTCGGCGGTGAAGCAGTACGCGGTGTCGCAAGGCATGGAAGTACTGCAGCCGCTGTCGCTGCGCATGGACAGCAAGGACCCGCAGCGCGCGGAGGAAGCCAGGGCCGCGCACCAGCGCCTGCTGTCCACGCCGTACGACGTGATGGTGGTGGCGGCCTACGGCCTGATCCTGCCGCGCAGCACGCTGGACATCAAGCCCTGCCTCAACATCCACGGTTCGCTGCTGCCGCGCTGGCGTGGCGCCGCGCCGATTCATCGCGCCATCGAAGCGGGCGACCGGGAAACCGGCATCACCATCATGGAGATGGAGGAAGGCCTGGACACCGGTCCCATGCTGCTGATCGAAAAAGTGGCGATCGAAGACAGCGACACCACCGGCAGCCTGCACGACAAGCTGGCGGCGCTGGGCGGCAAGATGATCGTCGAGGCGCTGCACAAGTACCAGCACAAGCAGCTGGAAGCCGTGGTGCAGCCGGAACAAGGCGTCACCTACGCCGCCAAGATCAGCAAGGAAGAAGCGGCGCTGGACTTCACCCAACCGGCGCAGGACATCGGCCGCAAGATCCGCGCCTTCAATCCCTTCCCCGGCGCGCACGGCACGGTCAACGATGTGGTGATCAAGCTGTGGGGCGCGGAAGTGGTCGATGCCAGCGGCCCGGCCGGCAAAGTGCTGTCGGCCGATGCGCAGCATGGCATCGTGGTCGCTTGCGGCAGCGGCGCGCTGCGCCTGACGCAATTGCAAAAGCCGGGCGGCAAGCGCCTGCCGGCAGCCGAGTTCATCAAAGGCTTCCCGCTGGAAGGCCTGCACTTCAGCTGAAATTAGCGGCCTCAAGCACGATTCCCTCAGATTCGTTATGATAGTTTGTTGCCCGGCCCATTTGGCGCCGGGCCTTATAGTCAAAGGGAATAAGCATATGAGCGAAGTCATCAATCACCTCAACTGGCGCTACGCCACCAAGAAATTCGACCCATCGAAAAAGCTGGATGAAGAGAAGCTGAACCGCATTCTCGAAGCCATCCGCCTGACGCCAACGTCGAGCGGCCTGCAGCCATTCGAAGTGTTCGTGGTGAAGAACGAAGGCTTGCGCGCCCGGATCCGCGAAGTGGCCTGGAACCAGGCCCAGGTGACCGAGGCATCGCACCTGCTGGTGTTTGCCGCATGGGACAACATCACCCCGGCCCGCATCGACTCGATGTTCGACTACACCAACGAAGTGCGCGGTTTCATCAACGAAGGCTGGGAAGCCTATCGCAAGCAGCTGCACGGCATCGTTGCCGCCCGTGGCGACGTCGCCAACTTTGACGCCGCCGCGCGTCAGGCATATATCGGCCTCGGCGTGGCGCTGGTGGCTGCCGCCGCCGAAGGCGTCGACAGCACGCCGATGGAAGGCTTCGATCCGGCCGCCGTCGACCAGATCCTGGGCCTGAAAGAGCGCAACCTGCGCAGCGTGGTGATCCTGCCGCTGGGCTATCGTCAGGAAGAAGGCGACTGGCTGGTCAACCTGAAAAAAGTGCGCCGTCCACGCGAGAAGTTCGTCACCGAACTGGTTTAATCCAGCAGCGAAATGACGCGGTCGCCGTCGCCCGGCTTGCAGCCTTCGGCGATTGGCGTCCAGCCGCGATGAATCACCACCTGTTGGTCATCGTGGCATAGTTCGACGCGCTCGCTTTGCGGAAAGCGGGCGCGCACAAAATCCTCTATCGTGCTTGGCAGGCTGATGTGCAGTAGCAGCGCGGCGCGGTCCTCGTCCGGATGATCGTCCAGATGCAGCAGCGGCACGAAATACGAAGCCAGCATCCAGAAGCGCGAACCCACCGCCACCGGCTGCGGGGCGTAGCCTTGATCGCGCAGCCAGGCCTGCGCCTTTTCCCGCAAATCCTCGCCATCGGCCAGACCGCCCCAACCTGCGGCCAGCATTTCGACCAGCCATTGATTGCAGTTCTGGTAGCGCAGGCTGTAAGCATAGGCATTGGCGCTGTACTGCGCCGCCAGCAGATGCAGCGCGCGCGGCGTGTCGAGCAGCGCCGGACGCAACGCCAGCACCGCTGGCGGCGGCAGGCGCACGATGCTCAGGTAGCCCAGTTTCGGATCGTCCGTGCCCAGCGCGAAACCGGCCAGGCCCTGATCGTAGATGCGCGGCCGCCCTTCATCGCAGGCGTAGTACAGCTGGCGGGCCGACCACACGCCTTGCGCGGAACGCCAGGCCAGCGCGCCATGGGAATAACGGAGGTGGAAACGCGACAGGTCGAGGCCGGAACGGCTGACCAACGCCACGCCCTCGTCGCTGGCGGCCAGCTCGTCACGCAGCACGGCGGCAAAGCGCAGCAGACGGTCTTGCTCGGCGGCGCTCAGTTCCTGCGCGCGGTCGCAGAAGCGCGCGGAAGAAGCATGTGCCGCGCCTGCGCTCAAAAGCAGGCACAGCAGGAGCACGGCCGATCGCTTCAAAGGCTCAGCCGGCGGGAGGCCAGTTCGCCATGCCATTCGTCGGCCAGCACCAGATAAAACGGCTGGCGATTGTCGGCGCGGCCGAATTCGATGCCGTACACGCGGTTGTGGGCGTACATGGCATCACCCACGGCCAGCTGCTGCCGGTCGAAGGTCGCTTGCGGCAGGTCGAGCACGATGCGTTGTTCAGGATCGTCGGCCTGCATGGTGACGCGGGTGCGGCCGGCGCGGTCCGGCGTGGCGGCGATCTGGATGATGCGGTAATCGCCATCGGCCACCTTGCGGTCATTGTGCGAACTGTTGCTGGAGCCGGACAGGGAATCGGACACGCTGCCGCTGGAAGCGGAGCCGGCGCTGGAGGCCGACGAGGCAATGCTTTCAGCCTGCGCATTCAAGGCCAGGCCCAGCGCGGCAACAACGGCGATCAAACGAAAAGAGCACTTCATCAACATTTCCTCAACGCGGCAAAAATGGGGAATTTTACGCCACAAAAAGCTGGCGCACAGAAAGAAATCTCTCCGATTATCACCAAATCAGGCATATGATGAACCCAGAACGCCGCCTGTCTGGAGGTCTGTCATGCCAAGCTATTCCTTCCTCGGCCAGTTGCGCCTGGCCCACAAATTCCTGTTCCTCAGCGTGATCGCGCTGCTGCTGGCCTGTATCCCCACTTACTTCTACGTGCAGGAAGCCGCCAAAGGGCTGAGCGCCTATGAAGCCGAGCAGCAAGGCTTGCCGCAGGTGGCGGAAATCATGCGTACCGTTCAACTGACGCAGCAGCATCGCGGCCTGGCGGCGCTGGTGCTGGGCGGCGTGGCCGGCACCGAGGAGAAACGGCAGGCCAAGCAGGCCGAAGCGGACCAGTCCTACCAGAAAGTCGATGCGCTGGTTAAAGCGCTGCACAATCCCGAGGTCGATAAAATCTGGGACAAGGCGCGGCGCGACTGGGAAACCCTGCGCGCCGGCGTCAGCGGCAAGACCCTGACGGTACCGCAAAGCTTTGCCGCCCACAGCGCGCTGGTGCCGCAACTGCTCAAGCTGAACGACCGCGTCGGCGATCATTTCGGCCTCAGCCTCGATCCGGACCGCGACAGTTACCAGCTGATTCAATCCATGTACTACCAGCTGCCCTACCTGACCGAGGAACTGGGCCGCACGCGCGCGCTGGGCGCCGGCCTGCTGGCACGCAAGGCGGCCACGCCGGAGGAGCGGATTGCGCTGTCGTCCATTATCGGCCGGGTGAACGACCGTCTCGACCAGACGCATACGGCCTTCGACAAGGCGGTCGGCTACAACCCGGACATCGCGGCCAGACTGGGGCCGCTGATGGATGAGGCCAACGCCGCCGCCTCGGCATTGACGCGGCTGGCCAGCGAGCAAATCCTCGGCAAGGAAACGCCGGACTATCCGGCGCCCGATTACGTGACCCAGGCAACGCAGACTATCGACCTGCAATTCAAGCTCAACAGTGCCGCCAATGTCGAATTGCAGAACATGCTGAGCGATAAGATCGCCGCCTTCCACCGCACGCGCTGGACCATGCTGGGCTGCATGCTGGGCCTGATCGCGGTGGCCGGGCTGGTGGCGCGCCTGATTTCGCGTTCGGTGACGGTGCCGCTGCAAAACGCCATTACCGTGGCGCAGAGCGTGGCGCGCGGGGATCTGGTGTCGGACTTCGATGTCGGCGCGCCGGACGAGGTGGGGCAAATGCTGCGCGCCCTGCGCGAGATGAACGACAGCCTGCGCACCATCGTGAAGGATGTGCGCACCAGCATCGACAACATTGGCGCGGCCACGCGCGACATCGCCAGCGGCAACGCGGACGTGTCGGGCCGGCTGGAATCGCAGGCGTCCAATCTGGAGGAGACGGCGTCGTCGATGGAGCAATTGACCTCGACCGTCAAGCAGAATGCGGAGAATGCGCGGCAAGCCAATCTGCTGGTCGGCAGCGCGTCCAGCGTGGCAAGCAAGGGCGGCGAGGTGGTGGCCCAGGTGGTGCAGACCATGGGCGAGATCAACGCCAGTTCGCATCGCATCGTGGACATCATTTCGGTGATTGACGGAATTGCGTTCCAGACCAATATCCTGGCCTTGAATGCGGCGGTGGAAGCGGCGCGCGCGGGCGAACAGGGACGCGGGTTCGCGGTAGTGGCCAGCGAGGTGCGCAACCTGGCGCAGCGCTCGGCGGCGGCGGCCAGGGAGATCAAGGATCTGATCGGCGCCAGCGTGGAGAAAGTGGATGCAGGCAACGCGCTGGCCGAGCAGGCCGGCAAGGCGATCAGCGAAGTGGTGGCCAGCGTGGAGCGCATTACGCACATCATGGGTGACATTGCGACCGCCTCGGCCGAGCAAGGCGCGGGCATCGAACAAGTCAACCACGCCGTCACGCAAATGGACGACATGACGCAGCAGAACGCGGCCTTGGTCGAGCAGACCGCAGCCGCCTCGGCCAGCCTGCAAGAGCAGGCACAAGCACTGGTCGCCTCGATGAGCGTGTTCAAGCTCGACAGCGACAACAGGCAGCAACGCCCGGCCCCGCCACGGCCGCAAAAGCTGGGCAAGCCGGCGCTGCAACTGTACCAATCCCGCTAGCGGCCCGCCTGCGCGATGATCCAGTCGCGCACGAGCCGCGCGTCTGTGCCGGGCTCGGCGCGGACGTGCAGCCAGTAAGCGTAATCGGATGTGACGGCTGGCTGCCCGCTGGCCAGCGCCAGCCGCCCTTGCGCCAGCAGCTCGCGCACCAGCGGCAGGCGGCCCAGTGCTACGCCCTGCCCTGCCAGCGCCGCCTGCACCACCTGATCGTACTGATTGAACCGCAGCACGCTGCGCGGCTTGCTCCGTCCCGCACCCGCCGTGCGCAGCCACGCCGGCCATTGCAGCCACGGGCGCGAAACGTCATCAAACTCCAGCAGGGTGTGCTCACGCAATTGCTGCTCGATCGCCTGCACGCCCAGCGCCGGATGCGCCACCGCCACTAGCGCTTCATCGAACAGGCGCAGCGCGCCCGCCGGCGCATCCTGTTCAGTGCAATAGCGAATTGCCATATCGATCTGCTCCCGCTCCAGATCGGCAAAGCGATTGCTGGCCGCCACCCGCACATCGACGTCCGGCGCGGCTTGCTGGAAGGCGTTCAGGCGCGGCAGCAGCCACAAGGCGGTGACGCCGATGCTGGCGCTGATGGTGACAGCCTGTCGCGCCTCGCCCGGCCGCAATGAATCGATCACTTCGCCGAGCTGCTCCAGCATCGCATCCGCACTGCGGAACAAGCGCCGTCCCTCGCCGGTGAACTCGATCGCGCGATAGCCGCGCACCAATAGCGGATAACCAAGCGCCGCCTCCAGCGCCTGCACCTGCCGGCTCAGCGCCGACTGGGTCAGGCAAAGATCCTGCGCCGCCAGGGTAATACTCATGCGCCGCCCGACTGCGACAAAACTGCGCAGCAAATCCAGCGGCGGCAGATCAAGGAGACGGTTAGGCATAAGCCAATGTATCACATGCTTGCAAGGAATGCGAAAGCGTCCGAAATACCGTTTGAGCGCCTTGCGCCGATGCGGTCCAATGGGCGGCATCAACACAACGGAGCAAGCCATGCAACCCGCCATCGCCACCACCCTGGAATACCTGTGCCCGACCTCGCAACGCCCGCATACATGGATGTATCCGCCGCCCGGCGGCCAGCCGCCGGACAACGCCGACTACATCTGCAAGCCCGTCACCATCCGCGACGCACGCGGCAGCGCCGCCTCGCTGGAGCGGGAAGGCTACACCCTGCGCCACGCGCCTTCCGCCCTGAGCGGCTTCGGCGAGCGGGACGACATCATCCAGCGCTATTACCCGGAGATAGCGCAACTGGCGCTCGCCGTCTCGGGCGCCAGCGAGGCATTCGTATTCGATCATCTGCTGCGCAAGCGCCAGCCGGGCGCGCCGCAAGCCTTCGGCCGCATCGCGGGCCATCGTCCTGGCGCGGCGGGCCGCGTGCATTGCGACTTCACCGCCGCGTCCGCGCAACGGCGCCTGCAACTGGAACTCGGCCCGCGCGCGGACCAGGTGCGGCGCTACGCCATCCTCAACCTGTGGCGCCCGGTCCGCCATCCCGTGCTGGACGCGCCACTGGCCATGTGCGATGCGCGCACCGTCGCCGCCGGCGAGCTGATCGCCAGCGACATCATTTATCCCGAGCGGAGGGGAGAAATCTACCAATTGCTGCATAATCCTGAACACGCATGGTCGTACTTTCCGGCCATGACGCGTGACGAGGTGCTCATCTTCAAGCAATTCGATTCGGCCACCCAAACCTGCTACACGCCGCACGCCGCCTTCGAACACCCATTCGCGCCGCCGGATGCGCCGCCAAGGGAAAGCATCGAAATCCGTTGCCTGCTGATTTATGCCTAGGAGACTGCCATGAAAGAAATCGCCTGCTGGTTCGACTTCGCCAGCAACTACAGCTACCTGAGCGTGCTGCGGCTGGCACGGCAAACGGAGGTGGCCGTGAACTGGAAGCCGTTCCTGCTGGGGCCGATCTTCAAGGAACAGGGCTGGGACAACTCGCCGTTCGTGCTGCAAAAGGACAAGGGCGCATACGTCTGGCAGGACATGCCGCGCGAATGCGCCAAGTATGGCTTGCCGTGGCGGCAGCCCTCCGAGTTCCCACGCCGTTCGCTGCTGGCGGCGCGTGTTGCGCTGCTGGGCGAGCACCAGCCGTGGATGGCGGAATTCTGCGCCCGCACCATGCTGGCCAACTTCGAGCATGATGCGGACATCGGCAGCGAAGGCGTGATTGCCGACATCCTCACCGGCATCGGCCTGGACGCCGGGGCGCTACTGGCCGCCGCCCAATCCGAGGACAACAAAGCCCGCCTGCGCGCCCGCGGCGAAGAAGCCAAGTCCCTGCACATCTTCGGCGCCCCCACCTTCTTCGCCGGTTCAGAAATGTACTGGGGCAACGACCGCCTGAGCGATGCCTTAACTTTGGCCGGCAGTCGCTAGCCGTGCTTGATACCGTTCCATGTAGACGCGCAAAACCTGGCTAATCCGCTTTGAACATTCAGGTTCAGGCAGAGTGGAGTTAAACCATTCATAAATATCACTATCGACAACCACGCTATTCTTTTCAACCAACGGTCCAATTCTTCGTCCTTTCGCGAAAAATTCTTCACCCAATTCGGGAATGTCACTGAAATCAATATCCTCGTCCATAACGCATCTCCTCAAACTTAGACGCTTTCCGGGCCGAGATAATTCTCGTCATGTCCGCGTCTCGATTTACAAATACGACCGCCAGCAATCGCGTGCGTGAAAAACCGATTGCAATATAGCGATCCTCGTCCAGTGAACTATCGACATCAAAATAAACTAAGGGGAGACCATTAAACACATGTTTTGCCTCCTCAAAGCTCACGCCATGCTTCCTGATATTGCTTTGATTCTTGTGCTCGTCCCATGTGAATTTCATGATGGCTCCATCTCAGTATAGAGCGCCGCGAGGCGCGCACCTTTAGATGGTGCGCGCTACAGCGGTGGCGCTTTTTGAGATGGCGCAGATCGGCGAAACAGCAGATTGTTGCGGCGATGCCTCCCTTCGCTGAAGCTTATTCAGGGATGCCGTATAATCTCAGACCGCCCTCAGCCAAAGGCGCGCCTTCAAATGACCTTAGAGATATCAAATGAATAACACCGTGTCCCATCCCGTCATGTCCAAGACCGATGCGCAGTTGCGCGAGATTCTCGCCCGCCGCATCATGATCCTCGACGGCGCCATGGGCACCATCATCCAGCAGTACAAACTGGATGAAACCGCCTATCGCGGCGGCCCGAACGGCAAGTTCATTGATTTCGCCGCCCCCGCAGACAGCGGCGCGCGCGAGCTGTTCGTCAAAGGGAATAACGAGCTGCTGACGCTGACCCAGCCGCACGTGATCCAGGAAATCCACGAGCGCTACCTGGCCGGCGGCGCCGACATCATCGAAACCAACACCTTCGGCGCCACCTGGATCGCGCAGGACGATTACTACATGGGCCACCTGGCCTACGAGATGAACGTGGAAGCGGCCAAGCTGGCACGCGCAGCCACTGCCAAGTACAGCAGCGCCGACAAGCCGCGCTTCGTCGCCGGCGCGCTCGGCCCGACACCGAAGACCGCCTCGATCTCGCCGGACGTGAACGACCCGGGCGCGCGCAACATCACCTTCGACCAGCTGGTCGATGCCTACTACGAACAGACCAAGGGACTGATCGACGGCGGCGTCGACCTGCTGCTGGTGGAAACCATTTTCGACACGCTGAACTGCAAGGCCGCCCTGTTCGCCATCGACAAATACTACGAAGACCATCCAGCCCAGGAACGCCTGCCGCTGATGATCTCCGGCACCGTGACCGACGCCTCCGGCCGCATTCTGTCCGGCCAGACCGTGCCGGCCTTCTGGAACTCGGTGCGCCACGCCAAGCCGCTGACCATCGGCCTCAACTGCGCGCTGGGCGCGGCCCTGATGCGCCCCTACGCCGAGGAACTGTCGCAAATCGCCGATACCTTCGTCTGCATCTACCCGAACGCCGGCCTGCCCAACCCGATGAGCGACACCGGCTTTGATGAGCTGCCGGCCGACACCTCGGCCCTGCTGAAGGAATTCGCCGAAGCGGGCTTCATCAACGTGGCCGGCGGCTGCTGCGGCACCACGCCGGACCACATCAAGGCCATCGGCGAGATCCTGTCCACCGTGCCGCCGCGCACCGTGCCGGAAGTGCCGGTGGCGCAGCGCCTGTCCGGCCTGGAGCCGTTCACCATCGACGACAACTCGCTGTTCGTCAACGTTGGCGAGCGCACCAACGTCACCGGTTCCAAGGCCTTCGCCCGCATGATCCTCAACGAGCAGTACGACGAGGCCCTGAGCGTGGCGCGCCAGCAGGTGGAAAACGGCGCCCAGGTCATCGACATCAATATGGACGAGGCAATGCTGGACTCGCAGGCCGCGATGACCCGCTTCCTCAACCTGATCGCCTCCGAGCCGGACATCTCGCGCGTGCCGATCATGATCGACTCGTCCAAATGGTCGGTGATCGAAGCGGGCCTGAAATGCGTACAGGGCAAGTCCATCGTCAACTCCATCTCGATGAAGGAAGGCGAGGAAGAATTCATCCGCCAGGCCAAGCTGTGCCGCGCTTACGGCGCCGCCGTCATCGTGATGGCGTTTGATGAAAAAGGCCAGGCCGACACCTTCGAGCGCAAGATCGAAATCTGCGGCCGCGCCTACAAGGTGCTGACCGAGAAAGTCGGCTTCCCGCCGGAAGACATCATCTTCGACCCGAACATCTTCGCGGTCGCCACCGGCATCGAGGAACACAACAACTACGCGGTGGACTTCATCAACGCCACCCGCTGGATCAAGGACAACCTGCCGCACGCGAAAATCTCGGGCGGCGTGTCCAACGTGTCGTTCTCTTTCCGCGGCAACGACCCGGCGCGTGAGGCCATCCACACCGTGTTCCTGTACCACGCCATCAAGGCCGGCATGACCATGGGCATCGTCAACGCCGGCATGGTCGGCGTCTACGACGACCTGGAACCGGAACTGCGCGAGCGCGTGGAAGACGTGGTGCTGAACCGCCGCGAAGACGCCACCGAACGCATGATCGAATTCGCAGGTACGCTGAAGGCCGGCGCTGGCAAGCAGGAAGCGGCCACGCTGGAATGGCGCAACGGCCCGGTCGAGAAGCGCCTGGCGCACGCGCTGGTGCACGGCATCACTCAGTTCATCACCGAAGACACCGAAGAAATGCGCGCCGCCGTGGCAGCCAAGGGCGGCCGCCCTATCCACGTGATCGAAGGCCCGCTGATGGATGGCATGAACATCGTCGGCGACCTGTTCGGCCAGGGCAAGATGTTCCTGCCGCAGGTGGTCAAATCGGCACGCGTGATGAAGCAGGCCGTGGCCCACCTGATCCCGTTCATCGAGGAAGAAAAGCTGGCGGAAGAGAAACGCACCGGCATCGTCGCCAAACCGAAGGGCAAGATCGTCATCGCCACCGTCAAGGGCGACGTGCACGACATCGGCAAGAACATCGTGTCGGTGGTCCTGCAATGCAATAACTTCGAAGTGGTGAACATGGGCGTGATGGTGCCGGCCTCCGAGATCCTGGCGCGCGCCAAGGTGGAGAACGCCGACATCATCGGCCTGTCCGGCCTGATCACGCCGTCGCTGGAAGAGATGGCCCACGTGGCCAAGGAAATGCAGCGCGACGAGCACTTCCGCATGATGAAGATCCCGCTGCTGATCGGCGGCGCCACCACCAGCCGCGCCCACACGGCGGTGAAGATCGCCCACAACTACGACGGTCCTGTGGTGTATGTGCCGGACGCGTCACGTTCGGTGTCGGTGGCGCAATCGCTGCTGACGCCGGAATCGCGCGAGCAGTACATCGCCGAGCTGGAACAGGATTACGAGCGCATCCGCGAACAGCACGCCAACAAGAAGGCGCTGCCGATGCTGTCGCTGGCCGACGCGCGCGCCAACAAGATGAAGCTGGCGTTCGCGCCGGTGAAGCCGAAGTTCATCGGCCGCCGCGAATTCAGGAACGTCGACCTGGCCACCATTGCGCGCTACATCGACTGGGGTCCGTTCTTCCAGACCTGGGATCTGGCCGGCCCCTTCCCCGCCATCCTGACCGATGAGGTGGTGGGCGAAGCCGCCACCAAGGTATTCGAGGAAGGCCAGGCCATGCTGAAAAAGCTGATCGACGGCCGCTGGCTGACCGCCAACGGCGTCATCTCGCTGCTACCGGCCAACTCGGTCAACGACGACGATATCGAGGTCTACACCGACGACACGCGCAGCACCGTGGACTTTACCTACTACGGCCTGCGCCAGCAAGGCGTGAAGCCGGTGGTGGATGGCGTGCAGCGTCCCAACCAGTGCCTGGCCGACTTCATCGCACCGAAGGACAGCGGCGTCAAGGATTACATCGGCATGTTTGCCGTCACCGCCGGCCTCGGCATCGAGAAGCACGAGAAGCGCTTTGAAGACGCGCACGACGACTACTCGTCCATCATGCTGAAATCGCTGGCCGACCGCCTGGCCGAAGCGTTTGCCGAATACCTGCACGAGCGCGTGCGTACCGACCTGTGGGGCTACCAGCCGAACGAGTCGCTCAGCAACGCAGACCTGATCGCCGAGAAGTACATCGGCATCCGTCCGGCGCCGGGCTACCCGGCCTGCCCGGAGCACACCGTCAAGCGCGAAATGTTCAACACCATGCAGGCCGGGGAGATCGGCATGGAGCTGACCGATTCCTACGCCATGTATCCGGGCGCGGCGGTGTCGGGCTTCTACTTCGCGCATCCGGAATCGAAGTACTTCGTGGTCGGCAAAATCGGCGACGACCAGGTCAGCGACATGGCGCAACGCCGCGGCGTCGACAAGGCCGAGCTGGAACGCTGGCTGGCGCCGAACCTCTCCTGAGGTTGAACTTTTTATATGCCTTGCCGGACTAAGTAGAACGCCGCCAACCGGCGGCATCTACTTGGGAGGCAATATGGCTAACAATCCATCCGTCAAACGCTGGCAGGATCAGGTGATCCTGCTGCTGGGCCTGTGGTTCTTCATCACGCCGTGGGTATTCGGCTATCCGATCCCCTCGATCCAGGCGTGGACTGCGTTCATCTCGGGCGCAGTGGTGATACTGCTGGCGGCGTTCGATCTGTACAAGACCTATTTCTGGGCCGTGGTACTCACTCTGCTGGTGGGGATCTGGGTGGCGGTGTCGCCATGGGTCATGCGCATCGAGGACAACCAGGAATTGATGTGGAACTCGCTGATCGTCGGCATTGCCGTGGCCGTGCTGGCGCTGTGGGAAATGCGCACCGATCCGGAGCTGGTGAAACACTGGCCGGGCGCAGGCCATGCGACCTGAAACCCGCACCGCGTGCAGCCCGGGGTCTGCCCCCGTACGGGGTCAGACCCCTCGGCATGGGGGTTACAACGCGTAGCGCACCACGTTATCGCTCCACTCAAACGCGGCCATTTCCAGTTCCACCAGTTCGTCGGTGGACATGGCGAGGTCGCGCAGGGTAGGCACGATGTGGCTGTCCATTTCCTCAATGCGCTCGATGCACTCGACCAGCTTGAGCAGGCCGCCATAGAAGGTGCTGCGGTCGAGCAGCGCGCCGCGCACGTCGTCGCTGACCGGGATTTGTTCGAGGATCTCCTTCATGGAGATGCCAAACAGCGTATCCATCAGCGACATGATGCCGACCGTGAAGGCGATATCGGCCGCCTCGCGCTGGCTGGGGCGCAGCTTGCTGGCCAGCAGTTCCATCAGCCGGCCGCGCGTGGTGGCCAGCATCAGCAGCGGCGTCATGCTGTGGCCGCGCTTGCTCGGCTCGGCGTACAGCATGATTTGCAGCCAGCGCTGCAACTGGCGGCGCCCGAGTATGGTCACGGCCTGGCTCAGCGAATCGATGCGCTGGCGGGCGCCGACGGCCGGCGTATTCACCAGCCGCAGCAGGTTCAAGGCCAGCGAGACATCGCGTTTGATGGCGCGCTCGATGACCTGGTTGTCGGCATCCGACGTGACCAGCGTCATCAGCTCCATCACCGCCAGCTGCGACGGCGACAGCTTCTTGCCGCTCATGATGACCGGCTTGGAGAAGTAATAGCCCTGGAAGTAGTCGAAGCCCAGATCGAGGCAATTCTTGAATTCCTCGCGCGTTTCGACCTTTTCCGCCACCAGCTTTTTCTTGTCCTGGCGGAAGCGCGGCGCCAGCTTCATCAGGCTGGACAGCGGGGTATTGCGCATGTCCATCTTGACGTAGTCGACCAGCGGCAGCAGTGCCAGCACGTCCGGATTCTCGGTGGTGACATCGTCCAGCGCAAAGCTGAAACCATGGCCCGCCAGCTCGCGGATGCGGGCGATGATTTCCGGCGTGGCCGGCATGGTGTTGATGATCTCCAGCACCACCTTCTCGCGCGGCAGGAAGGGGAAAATGTCGCTCATGATGACGCTGGCGTCCACATTCACGAAACCCAGCGCATCGCCGATGGTCTTTTCCATGCCCAGCTGGGAGGCGTGGGCGATCACCGCCGCCGTGGCCGTCAAATCGTTGGTGACATGCGCCGGCCCCACCGGAGCGTTGCGGAACAGCAACTCATAGCCGAACAAGGCTTGGTTGCGGTCCAGAATAGGCTGGCGGCCCAGGTAAAACTCGCGCACACGCAAGCTGCGGGGGCCGGTGTCATGGAGAGTTAGATCGATCATTTGCCTATTTTGACAGCAATGCGCGCCCGTGTCGCAACATTTTTAAGCCTGTGGGCAACCATCGATAAACAGTTTCAGCTCGCCGGGCAGGAAGGCGGTCCACTGCTCATTGGTCGTCAGCGGCTGGGTGACGATGATGGCGACCCGGTCGTTGGGCGTGGTCACCTGGGAAAAGTCGACGCTCACATCCTCGTCGGACAGCTTGGCCGTATCAAACGGATGCTGGCGCACCAGATAGAACAGATTGGTTGAACAATGGGCAAACAATTCCCCGCCCGAGGACAGCAGCATGTTGAACGTGCCATGGGCGGCGATCTCGTGCACCAGCCCGCTCAGCGCGGAGCGCAATGCCGCCAGCGGCGGCCGCTGCTCGCCAAAGCGGGCGCGCAATTGCTGCAGGATGTAGCAGAACGCCAGTTCGCTGTCGGTGGTGCCCACCGGACGGAAAGCGCCGTTCAGCACCGGGGCAAACGCCTTGAGGTCGCCGTTGTGGGCAAACACCCAGTACTGCCCCCACAGCTCGCGCACAAAGGGATGGCAATTTTCCAGCGCCACCACGCCCTGCGTGGCCTTGCGGATGTGGGCGATGACGTTGGTGGATTTGATCGGGTAACGCTTGATCAGCTCGGCGATCGGGGAAGCGATGGCCGCCTGGTGGTCGACGAAATGGCGCACGCCGGCGCCCTCGAAAAAGGCGATGCCCCAGCCGTCGTGGTGGGTATCGGTGTGGCCGCCACGCATGGCAAAGCCGGTAAAGCTGAACACAATGTCGGTCGGGACATTGCAGTTCATTCCTAGTAGTTGGCACATGGCGTGATTATAACCACGCCATGCGCTGTCAGGCCCCTTTTAATGCAGCAGCACTGGCTGGCTCATCAGTGCATCGTAGCTGCCCAAAAATTCATCGATTTCCGCCATGGTGGGTTCGTTGGCGATCAATTCGTTGACGTCGCGGCGGAAATTCTGCGCCAGCACGCCGGCAATGAAAATCTCGCGCTTGCCGCCTTTATCGACGATTTCATAACCTCCGAAGCGCAAGGCCTCCAGGTTGCGGTCCGCGCCGAATTCGACAACACTGTACTGCTCGCTGTTGTAGATGAGGTTCATTTTGCATCCTTTCACAAGGGGCGGAACATCTGCGTTTCCGCCTTCGGAACCCAATTGGGGCCGAAAACGGGCCATTTCAAGGCCAATCAGCGGGCTGGGGCTAGGCCGCGATGTCGTCTTGCAAATCCAGCAAGGCCCCGTAGGGCGCCTCGGACAACCAGGAACGTAGCTGTTCCAGGTGCCCGGCAGAGGCCAGGCTGATATAGAGCCGCGCGGGGGGACGGCGCAGCACACGGTTTAATGTTACTCGCAAAATCAGATTGCCGCTGCAATGCAGGCAGCCTGGAGCAATTCGTATTACCTGCGGCAACACTTGCGGCACGATGTCGTGGGAAAACGGGCCATCCGCAGGATCAAAGGATAAGGCCGAACTGCCGTCCGACAAACCCTCCAGAATGATGACGCTGGCCCCCTCTTTTGGCAGGTGGGCCGCGATGGCCGCCTCGCGCGCGCCGGCGCGGGGGCCGGTGACCAGCCACGTCGGCACCGGCGGCCGGTGATGGACGGCCGCGGCCCCGGTCGGGCTGCTCACGCTGGCGGACACTAGGTCAGACGCCCTTCTTTGCCAGTTTGCCCGGCTCCACGCCCAGCTGCTTGAGCTTGCGGTACAGGTGGGTACGTTCGAGGCCGGTTTTCTCGGCCACGCGCGTCATGCTGCCGCCTTCGCGTCCGAGGTGGTGTTCGAAGTACATGCGCTCGAAGGCGTCGCGCGCCTCGCGCAGCGGTAAATCAAACGACAGGTTGAACATATGGTTGTCGGCGCCGGCCACGGTGGCGCCGCCGCGCACCGAAATCGCCGCCGAGGCGGTCGGCTGGACAAAGCCGGTGACCGCCGCTTCCTCCTGCTGCACCGCCGCCACCGGACGCGGCGCCAGCGCCGGCGCGCGCACGGTTTCCTGGGCACGGGTCAGGCCGGCTTGCACCGCTTTCAGCAGCTTTTGCAGGGCGATCGGTTTTTCCAGGAAATTCAGGGCGCCGATGCGGGTCGCTTCCACCGCCGTATCGATGGTGGCGTGGCCCGACATCATGATCACCGGCATGGTGAGCAAGCCGTCGCGCTGCCATTCCTTGAGCAGCGTGACGCCATCGGTATCCGGCATCCAGATATCGAGCAGCACCAGGTCCGGCGCACCCTGGGCCCGCGCTTCGCGGGCCTGCTGGGCGTTTTCCGCCAGTTGTATTGCATGTCCCTCGTCGCTCAAGATTTCCGAGAGCAACTCGCGGATACCCATTTCATCGTCAACTACCAGAATGTTTGCCATCTTCCCTTGTCCTCATTTCGCCGCCTGTCGACGGCAATGATTTTTGTAGTTCATAGCACTTCAGCTATTTTGCGACGCCGGTGCTAACTTTAACAGCAAAATCAGCACCGACGCGCCACTTCTATCGACATGGTTCTGGATATCGATCCGTCCCCCATGTTCCTCGATAATTTTTTTCACCATCGCCAGGCCCAGGCCGGTGCCGCGCGCTTTCGAGGTGACATACGGTTCAAACGCCCGCGCCAGGATCTTCGGCGCGAAACCGGGACCGTTGTCGCTGATCGCCAGCCGCACCGCCGTGCGCGTATTACCGTCCGCGCCCTGATAATGAATGGCTTCGGTGATCACGTCAATGCGTGCCTGCGGTGCGCCGTCCGCCAGCTCGGCCATGGCGTCCTGGGCGTTCTGCAGGAGGTTGTGGATGACCTGCCGCAACTGGGTCGGATCGCCCATCACCAGCGGCAGGCCGGCAGCCAGCGACGGGTGGATGATATCGTCGCCTTCGCCGCTGATGTACAGGTGCAGGATCTCGTCCACCAGCGCGTTCAGGTCCAGCGGTTCCAGCACCGCCGGCGGCGTCTTGGCGTAGTCGCGGAAGTCGTCCACCATGCGCTTCATGGCCGCCACCTGGTTGACGATGGTGGCCGTGCCCTTGTTGAGCAGCTCGGCGTCCGGCGGCATCAGCTTGTCTTCCAGCTTCATCTGCATGCGCTCGGCCGACAACTGGATCGGCGTCAGCGGATTCTTGATTTCATGCGCCAGGCGGCGCGCCACCTCGCCCCAGGCGATCGAACGCTGGGCCGAAATCACGTCGGAAATATCGTCGAACACCACCAGATAGCCGCTGCCGCCCTCGACCGGCAAGCGCGAGCCGCGCGTCAGCAGGGTCAGGTCGTTGCCTTCCACCCCGGCCGAGGGGCGCGGCACCTCGATCTGGCGCTGCCAGTGCAGGCGCGCGACGTTGCGGCCGGCCGCCGACTGCGCGTTCTGCGCCGCGAACGCCGCCACGATGGCGCCGCCGAACTCCTGCAAGCCTTCGATCTCATCCAGCTTCTGGCCGATCATGGTGACGCCGGCCTGCTGCAGGATGCGCTCGACCGAGTCGTTGCAGCTGATCAGGTGGAATTCGTGGTCCAGCACCATCACGCCGGCCGACATATTGGCCAGCACCGATTCCAGGTGGGCCTTGGCGTTCTGCAGCGCCGCGCGGTTGCGCTCGACCGCGCTGCGGGCGTCCGACAGCTGGCGCGTCATGGTGTTGAAGGACTGGGTCAGCGTGCCCAGCTCGTCGGACGTGGCGACGATCGGCCGCGGCGACAAATCGCCCTCGGCCACCGCGCGCGTGCCCTCGGCCAGCAGCAACAGCGGCTGCGCCAGGTCGCTGGCAATCAGGAAGGCGCTGGCGATGGCGCCGAACACCGCCAGCAGCAGGGTCAGCGTCAGGGTCACCAGGTACATCTTGCGCAGGCCGACGCGGGCGTCGTAGCGCTCCTTGTAGTCGGCATAGGCGCGCCGGATCGATTCGCCGTCGGCCGCCAGCTGGGTCGGCGCCAGTTGCAGCAGTTGCAGGTAGCGCGGCGCCAGATGGGTGCCGTTGGGCTGGATGTGGTCGGGAATGGCGACCAGCACCCGCAGGCGCAGCTGGTTGACGGCCTCGGCCGGCATGGGCGCGTTGACCAGGTCGCTGTGCAGCTCGTTGCCGCCCTCGGGCGCGCCGTACACCTCGTCCTTCTTCACCTTGGCCATCATGTCGCGGCTCGGCAGGTCGGCGCTGAGGTTGCCGCTGCGGCTGGCGCGCGCGCTCACCACCAGTCCGCCCTCGGCGTCGACGATGATGGCGTTCAGCATGCCGGGCTGGCCCTTGACCACCGCCGCCAGCGTGGCGCGCTCGGTGCCGAACGGGCTGTCGGCCAGTTCCTGCACGGTGCGGTTGGCGGTGACGGTCAGCTCGCCGACGGCGCGGTCCAGGCCGGCGCGGCTGAGGTTGATACCGGCCTCCAGCGCCTCCTCCACCGGCACGTTGAACCACGATTCAATCGAATGGGAAACGAACTGCACCGAGACCAGGAAGATCACCAGCCCCGGCAGCACGCCGATGGCGGCAAACAGCAGCACCAGCCGCGTCATCAGGCGCGAGCCGAACTTGCCGGCCTTGAAGCGGGCATACAGGCGGAACAGCGACACCACCACCAGCAGCAGCAGCGCCACCGCCACCGCCGCGTTCAGGCCCAGCAGCCAGCCATAGTAGCGGTCGAAGAAGCCGGAATTATCGGAGGCGGAGGCCAGCAGGAATAACAGGATGCTGACGATGGCACCGCCAACGACGGAAAAATACCGCAGGGCCGTCTTCACTTACTCGGCCCTGTACTGGAAGGACTTCTTGTCGGACGCCAGGCGCCACTCATTGTTGTTCAGGGCATTGACCTTGAGCGGCTTGGGCACGAAGTTGGGATCGAGTCCCATGCTCAGCTTGACGTTGTAGACCTCGCCCACCTTGAGCGCGCCGCGCGGCGCCACCAGCCAGCGGTTGGGGCGGCGGATCAGGAACAGGGCGTCTTCCAGCGAGGAGAAGCTCTGGTGTACGCTGCCGGTCACCGCCACGTTGTACTGGCGGGTCAGGACGTTGTACGACAGGCTGATGGTCTGGCGCGCGGTGATGGCTTTTTCGTCAAACCAGTACCAGCGCGGCCGGGTGAATTCGATTTCGGTGTAGAAGTACAGGGTCTTGCCGTATTGCAGCGCCTGTTCCATCTCGTTGCTGAGTTCAAAACCGTAGGTGGCGGACAGGCGGTAGCCATCCTCGGTGGCCTCGACCAGCGCGCGACGGATTTCCACGCCTTCGGCGGCGTGCGACGGCTGTGGCAGCGCTGCCAGCAGCGTCAGCAGCATTAGCAGAGGGCCGATCAGGCGTCGAAAAAATCGTAGTGTCACGTGTGGGCCGGTACTCAAGAGGTTACGCATTTTTCTCAAACAGCGCGTAGAACAAACCATCGTGATCCTGCCCGGAGCCGCCGGCGGGGAGCAATTGACCGGGAGCATCCAGCCGGACAGCCTTGTTGCGTACGGCAAAAGCGGCTGCCTGCGCCTCGGATTCCTGCGGCCACAAGGAACATGTCACGAATAGCAATTTACCACCCGGTGCCAGCATCTGCCAAAGGTTGTCGAGGATTTTGCCGGAAAGTGTTGCAAGTTGGAGCGTGTCGGCCTTGCGGCGCAGCCAGCGGATATCCGGGTGGCGGCGCACGATGCCGGAGGCGGTGCAGGGCACGTCGGCCAGGATGCGGTCGAACGGCTGGCCGTCCCACCAGTCCTGGTTCTGGGCCTCGGCCGGCTTGAGCGTGGCTTGCAGTTGCAGGCGCTGCAGGTTTTCGCCGACGCGGGCCAGACGCTTGGCGTCGGCGTCCAGCGCCGTGACCTGGGCGTCGGCCAGTTCGAGAATATGGCAAGTCTTGCCGCCCGGCGCGGCGCAGGCGTCCAGCACGCGCATGCCGTCCTTGACGTCCAGCAGTGGCGCGGCCAGCTGGGCGCCGGCATCCTGCACCGACACCTCGCCCTCAGCAAAGCCGGGAATCAGATGCACGCCGACCGGCTTGGCCAGCCGCACGGCATAGGGACCGATCTGGCTGGCGGCCATGCCGGCACCGGCCAGCCTGGCGAGGTACTGTTCCATGCTGGTCTTGCGGGCATTGATGCGCAGGGTCAGCGGCGGCGCGGTGTTGCCGGTGGCCAGCACGCCCTGCCAGTCCTGCGGCCAGGCGGCCTTGACGGCGTCGATCCACCACTGCGGATAGTTCCATTTTGCTACCGGTTGCAGCAGGGCCGCATCCAGCAGCGCCTTGCGTTCACGCAGGAAGCGGCGCAGCACGGCGTTGACCATGCCCTTGGCGCGGGCGGTGTCCGGGTGGGCGTCGGCGGCGGTGACGGTCTGGTCGACCACGGTGAATTCTTCGTAGGGCGGCGTCTGGTCCGGGGCGGTCATCAGCGCCAGCGCGCAGGACAGCAGGGCCGACACCAGCGGCTCCGGCGCCTTGGGCGCCATCAGCACCACCAATGCCTCGCTCTGGCCGAGCTGGCGCATGGCGCGGTAGGCGATGTCCTGCATGGCGCCGCGCGCCTGCGGCGTGGTGTCCGGCTGCTGCGCCCACACCTGGGCCAGGGCCTGCGGCAGGTTGGTGCCGTTTTTCACCTGGGCGACGGCGTTGGCGGCGCCGATCAGGCTGTAGGCCAGCGCATCGGGCTTGAGGCGGGTCTGGAAATGGGTCTGCAACGCCGGTTTCAGGTCGCGCGCATGGCTGGAGCGCAGTTTCGGCGCTGCCGGCTTGGGCTTGGCGGGCGACTTCAAAGTGAGCGTTGGACGCTTGTTCATATGCTAATTCCAGAGTGGGTGACGGCCGTGATCGCGCAGTATACAGCAGCACTCTGGATACAGATCAAACAATCCACCCGGTTCGGGCGTAATATCGGCGAATGGCTACGCAAATCCAACCCGAACCCGGCGATCCCCGGCTACGCGCCGTGGAGACCGACGTCGCCATCATCAAATCCAACTGCGCAACGAAAGAAGACCTCGCCAAACTGGAAACCAAACTTGAGGTGAAGATGGCGCAGATGGAGGTTCGGCTGATTAAATGGTTTGTCGGCACCGCCATCACGCTCAGCGGCGTGGTCGCCACCATCTCCTTCACCATGGCGAAGCTTATTCATTAGACAACGCCCTATTCCCGACGCCGTTCGCCGGTCAACACAGTATAATTACCGCTGTTTGGCCGGCGCAGACGCGCCCGCCGTTTCCACTATCTGATGAATTTTTAAGCGCATGTTAGCCCAGCAAAAACAAGACATTACCGCCCTGTTCCAGGCCGCCCTCGCCCCCATTCTCGCCGGCACCGAAGTGGTTGCCAACGTCGTGCTGGAGCGACCACGCGACCCGTCGCACGGCGATGTGGCTTGTAACGTCGCCATGCAGCTGGCCAAGCAGCTGAAAATGAACCCGCGCGAGCTGGCCACCAAACTGGTCGAGGCCCTGCTGGCCAACCCGGCCCGCAACGGCCTGATCGACAGCGCCGACATCGCCGGCCCGGGCTTCATCAACCTGCGCGTGAGCGCCGCCGCCAAGCAGGCCGTGGTCAAGACCGTGCTGGCGCAAGGCGCCAACTACGGCTTCGCCGACGCCGGCAAGGGCAAGAAAGTCATCATCGAATTCGTCTCCGCCAACCCGACCGGCCCGCTGCACGTGGGCCACGGCCGCCAGGCGGCGCTGGGCGACGCGCTGTCGTCGCTGTTCGTCTCGCAAGGCTACGACGTCACCCGCGAGTTCTATTACAACGACGCCGGCGTGCAGATCCAGACCCTGGCCAACTCGGTGCAGGCGCGCCTGCGCGGCTACAAGCCGGGCGACGCCGAATGGCCGGAGTCGGCCTACAACGGCGACTACATCGCCGACATCGCCGAAGACTTCAAGGCGAAGAAAACCGTGTCGGCCTCCGACGGCTCGCCAGCCACCGCCTCGGGCGACGTGGAAGACATCGAATCGATTCGCGCCTTCGCCGTGACCTACCTGCGCAATGAGCAGGACATCGACCTGCAAGCCTTCGGCGTCAAGTTCGACAACTACTACCTCGAATCGTCGCTGTACTCGGACGGCAAGGTAGACGCCGCGGTCGACATGCTGAACAAATCCGGCAAGACCTACGAGGAAGACGGCGCCCTGTGGCTGCGCACCGAAGACTACGGCGACGACAAGAATCGCGTCATGCGCAAGAAGGACGGCACCTACACCTACTTCGTGCCTGACGTGGCCTACCACATCGTCAAATTCCAGCGCGGCTTCAACCAGGCCATCAACGTGCAGGGCTCCGACCACCACGGCACCATCGCCCGCGTGCGCGCCGGCCTGCAGGCGGTCAACGTCGGCATCCCGCAAGGCTTCCCGGACTACGTGCTGCACAAAATGGTCACCGTCATGAAGGGCGGCGAAGAGGTCAAGATCTCCAAGCGCGCCGGCTCCTACGTCACCGTGCGCGACCTGATCGAATGGTCGGGCGGCGGCGACATCACCAAGGGCCGCGACGCCGTGCGCTTCTTCCTGATCTCGCGCAAAGCCGACACCGAATTCGTGTTCGACGTCGACGTCGCGCTGAAAACCTCGGACGAAAATCCGGTCTACTACGTGCAGTACGCCCACGCGCGCATCTGCCGCATGCTGGAACAATGGACCGGCAACGAAGCCGATCTGGCCAACGTCGACCTGTCGCCGCTGACCGCGCCGACCGAAGCCGTGCTGCTGGCCACCCTGGCAGCCTGGCCGGAAACGCTGGCGCGCGCCCAGGCGGAACTCGGCCCGCACCAGATCGCGTTCTATCTGCGCGACCTGGCCGCCAACCTGCACAGCTTCTACTTCGCCGAGCGCGTGCTGGTCGACGACGAAGCGCTGAAAGCCGCGCGTATCGCCCTGATGGTCGCTACCCGCCAGGTACTGCGCAACGGCCTGGCACTGATCGGTGTTTCGGCTCCCAACCAAATGTAATTGCGAAGGACATCCCGCACAATGAATTTCCGCTCCCGCTTTACTCCGCGTACGCAACAGCAAGGCAACACCTTCATCGGCATCGTCATCGGCCTGGTCATCGGCCTCAGTATCGCCGTCGTCGTGGCGCTGATGATTACCAAGGGCTCGACGCCGTTCACGGACAAGGGCCACCCGGGCAAGGCAGCGGAACCAACGGCGGGACAGATCGCCGACCCTAACAAGCCTATGTACGGCAACAAGGACGCGGTGCGCGAAGCGGCCAAGGACTTCTCCAGGGACCAGCAGCAGCCCGCGCCCGCCACCCCTGCCGCACCAGCGCCGGCGGCGCCCGCCAAGCCGGCCGCCGACCAGCTGCAGGCCATGGTCGACAAGATCCAGGGCACGCCAACCGCGCCCGCGGCCAAGCCGGCCGCGCCGGCCGCCGTGCCGAACGCCGCCAACGTGACGCCGCAACCGGCGGCAAAAGCCGCCGCCGCGGCAACCGCCGCCGATGCCGGCGACGACAAATTCATCTACTACCTGCAGGCCGGCGCCTTCCGCGAAGTGGGCGACGCCGAGAGCGCGCGCGCCAAGCTGGCCTTGCTGGGCTTTGAAGCCAACATCTCCGACCGTTCGACCGACACCGGCGTGCTGCATCGCGTGCGCCTCGGCCCGTACAATCAGGTCGAAGCGATGAACAAGGTGCGTAGCAAGCTGTCCGAAAACGGCATCGACGTTGCCGTCGTACGCAATCAAAAATAAGGAGTAACGATGCGATTCCTGAAATTCATCCTGAGCGCCGCCGCCCTCAGCGCCGCGCTGGCTGCCAACGCTTCGCCTGCCGATCCGAAGAACGGCGTGGAATACAAAACGCTGACCGCGCCGCAACCGGTGGACAGCGGCAAGAAGGTCGAGATCATCGAGTTCTTCGACTACGCCTGCCCGCACTGCGCCGCTTTCGACGACTCGCTCAACGCCTGGGTGAAAAAACAGGGCGACAACATCGTCTTCAAGCGCATGCACATCTCGCGCGCCGGGACCGACCTGCCGCAGGAAAAAATGTTCTTCACGCTGGAAGCCATGGGCGTGCTGACGCCTGAGCTGCACAGCAAGGCCTTCAAGGAAATCCACGTCAACCACAACCCGCTGCGCCGCGACGAGCAGGTGTTTGACTTCATCGCCCGGCAAGGCATCGACAAGCAGAAATTCATCGACACCTATCGCGGCTTCGGCGTGGCCGGCCGCGTGCGCAAATCGACCGCCATGATGGATACCTACAATGTCGACTCGTGGCCGATGCTGGCGGTGGACGGCAAGTACATCACCTCCCCGACCATGGCCGATGCCGGCGTCAACGCCGCCAAATCCGAGGCGGACCTGCACGGCGAAGTGGCGCAGGTGCTGGACGCGCTGGTCGTCAAGGCCAAGGCAGAGAAGAAATAAGCATGACGCCGTTGCGCGTCTTCATCACCGGCGCATCGAGCGGCCTTGGCGCCGCGCTGGCGCGCCAGTATGCCGCGCAGGGCGCCACGCTAGGCTTGCTGGCCCGGCGCGGCGAATCCCTCGCCGCGCTGATCTCCACGCTCCCCCATCCTGAACGCCACCGCGCCTACGCGGTGGATGTGCGCGACCATGCTGCCATCAACGAGGCCGCGCAAGCCTTCCTCGCCCATGCCGGCGGTGTGGACGTGGTGATCGCCAACGCCGGCATTTCGGTCGGCACGCTGACCGAGTATGCCGAAGACATCGCGGTCTTCGCCGACATCATCGCCACCAATGTGGTGGCCACCGCCGCCACCTTCGCGCCCTTCATCGCCGCCATGCGCGCGCAACGCACGCCGGGACGGCTGGTGGGCATCGGCAGCGTGGCCGGCGTACGCGGGCTGCCGGGGGCGGAAGCCTACAGCGCATCCAAGGCCGCCGTCATCAGCTACTGCGAATCGTTGCGGCTGGAGATGAAACCGCACGGCATCCGCGTGGTCACCATCTGCCCGGGCTATGTCGACACGCCGATGACGCAAGTGAATCCGTATCCCATGCCTTTCCTGATGGCGCCGGAAAAATTCGCCGCGGCGGCGGCACGCGTGATTGCCGCCGGCCGCAGCTACGCCGTCATTCCCTGGCAGATGGGCATCGTCGCCAAGGTGCTGCGTCTGTTGCCGAATCCCGTCTACGACTGGGCCTTCGGCAAGGCGCCGCACAAACCACGCAAGCAGGCCGCCGCCGCGCCGCACTGAAATGAGCAAAGCTGACCAATTCGCCGCGCAAGACGCGCCGCACCTCACGCCGCAGGCCATCGCGGCCCATTGCGCCACCTCCGCCTCGCACGTGGCGATTGAAGTGGTGGCCGAAACCGGCTCCACCAACGCCGACCTGCTGGCCCGCATTGGTGCCCTGCCCGGCCCGACGCTGCGCATCGCCGGCAACCAGACTGCGGGACGCGGCCGCGCGGGACGCTCGTGGCTGTCCCGGCCCGGTGCCGCGCTGATGTTCTCGCTGGCGTGGCGCTTCAAGGGGCCGCTGCACAAAATGTCCGGCCTGCCGATGGCGGTGGGCGTGGCGCTGGCCGAAACCATCGCCTCGCTGGGCGTGCCGGTGCAAATCAAATGGCCGAACGACCTGCTGCGCGACGGCGCCAAGCTGGCCGGCATTCTGGTCGAAACGCAGAAGACCGGCGACGCCATCTGGGCCGTCATCGGCTGCGGCATCAACCTGCTGATGCCGGACGAACTGGAACAGCAGATCGGCCGCGAAGTCGCCGCCGCGCCATGGCTGGCGCAAATGGACCGCAACCAGCTGATGGCCGCCCTGCTCAGCCGTCTGGCCGCCGTGCTGGAAGAATTCGACGACACCGGCTTCGCCCCGTTTGCCGGCCGCTGGAACGCACTGCACGCATGGCAGGGCAAGGAAGTGATCCTGCTGGACAACGGCGCCGTGGTCCAGCAAGGCCGCGCCGCCGGCGTGGACGACATCGGCCGCCTGCTGCTGGAGACGGACCACGGCCGCGTCGAAATCCTGTCCGGCGACGTTTCGCTGCGCTTATCTGGAGCACCAACATGATTTTACTGATCGACGCCGGCAACACCCGCGTCAAATGGGCACTGGCCGCGCCGGGTGCGTCGCTGGGCGCATGGACCGCTTCCGGTGCAGCCACCCATGCCGACATGCCGCAACTGGAACTGGCGTGGTGCGAAATCGCCGCCACGCACGGCATCAGCCGCATTCTGATCGCCAACGTGGCCGGCAACGCGCTGCGCGTGCAGCTGGAATACGTGCTGCGACGCTGCACGCCGCATGTACCGCTGGAATGGTTTGCCTCGCTGCCCTCGCTGGCCGGCATCACCAACGGCTACCGCAATCCTTCGCAACTGGGCTGCGACCGATTCGCCGCCGCCATCGCCGGCCACGCGCTGGCGCCGGGCGTGCGCGCCATCGTGGTCAACTGCGGCACCGCCACCACCATCGACGCCGTCACGCCGGATGGCGTGTTCCTCGGCGGGATGATCCTGCCGGGACTGGGGCTGATGGCCAGCGCGCTGGCGCGCAACACCGCGCAGTTGCCGCAGATCGCCCAAGACGGTAAGCTGCCGGATGGATTCGCGGACAACACCGACGACGCCATCCTGAGCGGCATCCTGGCCGCGCAGAGCGGCGCCATCGAACACGCCTGCGCCCAGCACCGCGCCGCCGAGTGCATCATCTCCGGCGGCGCCGCGCCCTACATTGCGCCAATGCTGAAAGTGCCGTACCGTGTGGTGGAAAACATCGTGCTGATCGGATTACATGCCGCCACCGGCGGCGCCGAATAGAGGAACGCCCTGTGCTGAAGTTTATTTTCTGGTCCCTGCTTGCCGTGAATGCCGCGCTGTTTGCGTATGGGCGCGGCTATCTGGGCCACTTCAGCGGCAACGAGCACGAGCCGGAACGCCTGCTCAATCAGCTGAACGCCGACAAGCTGGCCATCATCCCGGCCGACAAGGCCAACACCGCCAGCGTGGCCGCCGCCACGTCGGCCGCACCGGAAACCAGGCCGGAAGCCTGCCTGGAAATCGCCAGCTTCATGCTGTCCGACGCACGCCGTTTTGAAAACCAGCTGGAAGCCCTGAAACTGGGCGACCGCCAGTCGCGCCACAATCTGCCGGGCAGCGAAGTATCAAGCTATATCGTTTATATTCCGCCGCAAGGCAGCAAGGAAGGCGCGGACAAAAAGGCCGGCGAACTGCGTGCGCTGGGCATCACCAACTACTTCATCATGTCCGACAATTCGCCGCTGCGCTGGGGCATTTCGCTGGGCGTATTCAAGACCGAAGGCGCGGCGCAGAACCAGCTGGCAGCGCTGATGAAGCAAGGCGTGCGCACCGCGCGCGTGGCGCCGCGCATGAGCGGCAGCAAACTGCTGGCCTTCCAGTTCCGCGACGTCGACGCCGACCTCAAAGCCAGACTGGAAAAGATCCGCGCCGGCTTCCCCAACACGGAACTGCGCAGCTGCAAATAAATCAGCGCTGAACCACGATGGGCCTGAGGCCCAGCGAAGACGGCAACCCTTGCGCAGCCTGCTGCGCCTCCTGGCGTGTGGCGAACGGGCCGCTGAACAGGCGGAACACCGAACCACCCTGCACTACTTCCAGTCCAGCCAATTTGCTTGCCAGCTTGCCGCGCACGGCATCGGCATTTTCGGCACGCGCGTAAGCGCCCAGTTGCAGGTAGAAGCCGCCGGCAGTGGCGGCGGCGGGTGCGGCGTAATCGGCCGGCGCGCGGTCGGCCAGCATCAGCGTTTCGATCTCTTTCGACGGGCCGCCCGGGGCGGAAGGCGTCAGCACCAGCGGCTGATTGATCACGGTGGCCGTCACCGTCGGCGTCGGCGCGTTGGAGGCTTGCGCCAGACGGTCTTTCGGCTGCGGCGTCAGACGCGCCTTGCTGGCGCCGGACACGCCTTCGCGCGTGGCCAGCATGCGGTCGATTTCTTCCGGCAGGATGCGTTCGATTTTCAGTTCGTGGCTGCCCTTGCCCAGCAGGCCCAGTTTCAGCGCCGCCGTGTACGACACATCGATGGCGCGGTTGGCGTGGAACGGCCCCCGGTCGTTGATGCGCACGACCACCGTGGCGCCGCTCAGCATATTGGTCAGGCGCGCGTAGGACGGAATCGGCAGGATGGGATGCGCGGCCGTCATCTTGTACATATCGTACAGCTCACCGGACGAGGTACGCTGGCCGTGGAATTTTTTACCATACCAGCTGCCGACGCCGATCTGCGTGAACGGCTCGTCGTTGGTAATCGGCGTGTAGGTTTTGCCAAAGACGACGTAAGGCCGGTTGGAGCGCGGGAGCAGCGGATCGTTGCGCACCTCGGCGTCCGGCGTGTCGGCCAGGTTGGGCGGCGGCGAATCGCCGGGGCCGTCGTCCTGATAATAGCCGCCGCGTCCCGAGTTCGCGGGCGGCAGCACCGGCAGCGAAGTATCTGGCTTGTGAGTGGATGGCGATTTGATCACCGGTCCTGCCGACTGTACCGGGCGCGGTGTGCGGTCGGTCGCCACCGGCGCCGTGCCGCAACCGACCAGCAGCAGCGCCGATGCCATCGCCGTCAACTGCAGCAGATGGTTACGTTGCAGGCGCATTGCCGGTCTCCGTATCTTCTTTTTCCACTTTACTCTTATCCTTCTCCGCCGGGCGTTTGCCCAGCAGGTAATAATCCAGCGCCTTGCGCGCAATCGGCGCGGCGGCGTCGCCGCCACGGCCCGCGTTCTCCACCACCATGGCCAGCACGATGCGCGGTTTGTCCACGGGCGCAAACGCGGTGAACAGCGCATTGTCGCGCAGGCGCTCGGCCAGTCTGGCGGCGTTGTATTTTTCGCCTTTTTTAATGGTGATGACCTGCGCCGTGCCGGTCTTGCCGCCCACCGTGTAGCCGGCGTTGGCAAACACGCGATAGGCCGTCCCTCCCGGCTCGCTGGTCACGCCCACCATCGCATTCTTGATAAAGTCGATGTTGTCCTGCTTGAGCGGAATGCGATAGCTTTGCTGCGCCACCGTCAGCTTGCGCGCGCGGGTGGCGCTGTCCTCTACGATCTTCACCAGGTGCGGCTTCATCACCACGCCGTTATTTGTCAGATTGGCCACAGCGTGAGCAATCTGCAAAGGCGTATAGGCATTGAGGCCGGAACCATTGCTGACCGAGATAGTATCACCACCCACCCAGCGCCCCGCCGCACCTTTGAAACGATTCGCCTTCCACTTTGGCGACGGCAATGCCCCGCTCTTTTCGTTGTCGAGATCGATGCCGGTCTTCTCGCCAAAGCCGAACGGCTGCATGAAGTCGTGTATGGCGTTGATGCCCATGTCGTGACCCAGCTCGTAGTAGTAGGTATTGCACGACACGATGATGGATTTGCGCATGTCCACCGAACCGTGCCCGCCTGGCACGTCGTCATTGAAGCGGTGCCCGCCCAGCATGTAAAACCCGGGATCGTAGATCGCCTGTGCCGGCGTGCGTTTGCCCAGTTCCAGCGCGGCCAGCGCCATGAAGGGCTTGAAGGTGGAACCCGGCGCGTAGGTGCCGGCGATCGGGCGGTTCAGCAACGGCTTGTCCGGCGAGTTATTCAATTCGTCCCAGCTTTGTGTGTCGATGCCGTCGACGAACAGGTTAGGGTCGTAGCCCGGGCGCGAGACGTAGGCCAGCACGTCGCCGGTTTCCGGCTCGATGGCGACCAGCGCGCCACGCCGGTCGCCGAAGGCTTCCTCCACGATCTTCTGCAATTCGATGTCGATCGACAGTATCAGGTTGCTGCCCGCCTTGGCCGGTGTGCGCGACAAGGTGCGGACGGCGCGGCCGCCGGAAGTCTTTTCCACTTCCTCGAATCCTGTCTGGCCATGCAGCAGCTTCTCATAGCTTTTCTCCAGGCCTTCCTTGCCGATATGACCGGTGCCGCGGTAGTTGGCGGCATCGTCGCCGTCGTCCAGTGCGTCGGCTTCGGCGCGGCTCACGCGGCCGATGTAGCCGATGACGTGCGACGCTGTCTCACCCAGCGGATACTGGCGGAACAAACGCGCCTGCACGTCCACCCCGGGAAAGCGGAAATGCTGCGCCGTGAAGCGCGCTACTTCCTCGTCGGTCAGCCGCGTGCGCAGCGGTATGCTCTCGAAGCCTTTGGAGTCGTCCAGCAGCTTCTTGAAGCGGCGGCGGTCCTTTACGTCCACCGTCACCAGCCTTGATAGTTCGGCGATGGTATCGTCCAGCGGCGCCTCCAGTTTGGATGGGGTGATCTCCAGCGTGTAAGCCGAGTAGTTGCGAGCCAGGACCACACCGTTGCGGTCCATAATCAGGCCGCGGTTCGGCACAATGGGTACCAGCGAAATGCGGTTCTCTTCCGCCTTGACGGCGAAGTCGGCGTGCTTGACGATCTGCAGCCAGACGAAGCGCGCCAGCAACAGGAAGAAGCACAGGAACACCAGAGCGCCCAGCACCGTCACGCGCAGGCGGAACTCGCGCATCTCGACTTCGTTGTCTTTAAACTCGGTCATCCGCGCACCTCGCGGCTATGACGCTGAATGCTCATCAGAATGCCGCCGCCCAGGCCAAGCGTCATCAGGGCTGTACCGCCGTAGCTCATGAACGGCAGCGGCACGCCCACCACCGGAATGATCCCGCTCACCATGCCCATGTTGACGAAAGCATAGGTGAAGTAAATCATCGTGACGGCGCCGGCCAGCAGGCGCGTGAACAGCGTCGGCGCGTTCAGCGTGATGCTCAGGCCACGCCAGATCAGCAGCAAGTACAGCACCATCAGCACCAGAGTGCCAAGCAGCCCAAACTCCTCGGAGAACACGGCAAAGATAAAGTCGGTGGTCCGCTCGGGGATGAACTCCAGGTGGGCCTGCGTGCCGTGCGTCCAGCCCTTGCCAGTCACGCCGCCGGAGCCGATGGCGATCATCGACTGGATGATGTGGAAACCCTTGCCCAGCGGGTCGTGATACGGGTCGATCAGCGTCAGCACGCGGTCGCGCTGGTAGTCGTGCATGAAGGTCCACAGCACCGGCAGCGCAGCCGCGCCGGCGGCAAGCAAGGCGCCCAGCGCTTTCCACGACAGGCCACCGAGGAAGATGACGCTGGCGCCGGCCATGGTGACGAGCATCGCCGTGCCCAGGTCGGGCTGGCGCGCGATCAGGCCAGCCGGTATCGCCAGCAGCACGGCGGCCGCGATGTAGGTGCGCCAGTTGACGTGCCCCTGCTCGCGCTGGAAGAACCACGCCAGCATCAGCGGCATGGCAATCTTCATCAATTCGGAAGGCTGGATCTGCGTGCCGACATACAGCCAGCGGCGCGAACCGCCCTTGATGACGCCAAACAGCGCCACCGCCACCAGCAGCGCCACGCCGACCACATAGGCAGGCACGGCCAGCCGCATCATCGTCTGCGGCGGAATGTTGGCGACGAACCACAGCACCAGTACTGCCGCCGCGATATTGCGCAGCTGATCCCACACCTTGCCGGGGATGGCGATGCCGGCCGAATACAGCGTGACCAGCCCCACCGACAACAGCGCGACGATGATCAGCGCCAGCGGCGCATCAAACACCATCACGTGGGGGCGCAGCCGCTGCCACCACGTGCGACCATCTGCGAAGCGCATCAGGTCTGCACCAGCTTGCGGTGGCGCTGGATGCTCATCAGGATGCCGCCGCCCAGTCCCAGCGTCAGCAGCGCGGTGCCGCCGTAGCTCATGAACGGCAGCGGCACGCCCACCACCGGCAGGATGCCGCTCACCATGCCCATGTTGACGAAGGCGTAGGTGAAGTAAATCATGGTGATGGCGCCGGCCAGCAGGCGGGTGAAGAAATTGGGCGCATTCCCGGCGATCATCAGGCCGCGGCCGATCAGCATCAGGTACAGCAACATCAGGATCAGGTTACCGATCATGCCAAACTCCTCCGAGTACACCGCGAAGATAAAGTCGGTGGTGCGCTCCGGGATGAATTCCAGGTGGGCCTGGGTGCCGTGGGTCCAGCCTTTGCCGGTGATGCCGCCCGAGCCCACCGCGATGGTGGACTGGATGATGTGGAAGCCCTTGCCCAGCGGGTCGGTGGTCGGGTCGATCAGCGTCATCACGCGTTCGCGCTGGTAGTCGTGCATCACCGACCAGATAATCGGCAACGCGGCGGAGGCGGCCAGGAACAGGCCTATCAGGGCCTTCCACGCCAGGCCGGCCAGGAAGATCACGCAGAAACCGGCGGCCACCACCAGCAGCGCCGTGCCCAGGTCCGGCTGGCGCACGATCAGGCCTACCGGCACCGCCAGCAACACCGCCGCAAACGCGTACGATTTCCACGTCAGGTGGCCGGCACGGCTCTGGAAGAACCACGCCAGCATCAGCGGCATGACAATCTTCATGAATTCGGAAGGCTGGATGTCGGCCACGCCGATATGCAGCCAGCGCCGCGCACCCAGCTTGATGGTGCCGAACAGCGCCACGCACACCAGCAGGAATACGCCGAAGACATACGCCGGCACGGCGATCCGCATCATCATCTGCGGCGAGATGTTCGCCACCACCCACATGACGACGAAGGCCAGGAAGATGTTGCGCACCTGGTCTTCCATTTTGCCTGGAATGCCAATGCTGGCCGAGTACAGCGTAATCAGACTGACCGTCAGCAGCATCAGGATGATGATGGTCAGCGGGCCGTCGAACACGGTGAAGTAGGGTCGCATGCGACGCCACAGCGAACGTCTTTCGTGTATGCGCATGATCGGTATTCCTTATTGTTTCTTCCGTACCGGCGCCACCGGCTGCGCTGCCGGCGTGGCGGCGGGCGTCGGCGGCGGTGCCGGTGTTGGTGCCGGTTCGCGACGCGCTTCGGCGGCGGCAGCGGCGGCTTCGGCGGCTTCCGGATCTTCGATCGGCACGAATTCGGCCGCGTCCTCCTTTGGCACCTTGGTGGTTTCCTTGTCGGTCGGACGCTTGCCCAGCAAGTAGAAGTCCAGCGCCTTGCGTGCGATCGGCGCGGCCACTTCCGCGCCCCAGCCGGCATTTTCCACCACCATGGCCACCACGATCTTCGGCTTGTCGGCAGGTGCAAAGGCGGTGTACAGCGCGTTGTCGCGCAGGCGTTCGGCCAGTGCGGCAGCGTTGTACTTCTCGTTGGCCTTGATGCCCACCACCTGCGCCGTGCCGGTCTTGCCGCCCGAGGTGTAGGCGGCGTTGGCGAAGGCGCGGTAAGCCGTGCCGCCGGGCTCGGAGTTCACGCCCACCATGGCGCCTTTGATGATGTCGATGTTTTCCTGTTTGAGCGCGATGCGATAGCTTTCGCTCGGCACCGTGAGCTTGCGCGCGCGCGTGCCGCCGTCTTCGATGATCTTCACCAGGTGCGGCTTCATCACCACGCCGTTGTTGGCCAGGTTGGCCATGGCGTGGGCGATCTGCAGCGGCGTATAGGAGTTGTAGCCGGAGCCGTTGGACACCGAGATGGTGTCGCCGCCGACCCATTTGCCGGCGTTGCCCTTGAAGCGCTTGCGCTTCCATTCCTTGGACGGCAGCACCCCGGTCTTTTCGTTATCGAGGTCGATGCCGGTCTTTTCGCCGAAGCCGAACGGCTTCATGAAGTTGGTGATGGCGTCGATCCCCATGTCGTTACCGAGCTGGTAATAGTAGGTATTGCAGGACACGATAATCGAGCGACGCAGGTCGACGTTGCCGTGGCCGCCCACTTTATCGTCGCGAAATTTGTGGCCGCCGAGGTAGAAGAAACCCGGGTCCGGATACGCCGTGGCCGGATTGCGCTTGCCCAGTTCCAGCGCGGCCAGCGCCATGAACGGTTTAAACGTGGAACCCGGCGCGTAGGTGCCGGACAGCGGGCGGTTTACCATCGGCCGGTCGAGCGAGGTATTCAGTTCGTTCCAGCTTTGCGAGTCGATGCCGTCGACGAACAGGTTGGGATCGTAGCCGGGGCGCGAAACGTAGGCCAGAATGTCGCCGGTCTCCGGTTCGATGGCGACGAAGGCGCCGCGCCATTCTCCGAAGGCTTCTTCCACCACCTTTTGCAGTTCGATGTCGATCGACAGGATCAGGTTATTGCCCGGCGTGGCGGCGGTGCGCGACAAGGTGCGGATGGCGCGCCCGCCGGCCGACACTTCCACTTCCTCATAGCCGGTCTGGCCGTGCAGCTGCTTCTCGTAGCTTTTTTCCAGGCCTTCCTTGCCGATATGGTCGGTGCCTTTGTAATTCGGGCCGTCGTCGGTGGCTTCGATGGCTTTGACTTCGGACTGGTTGATGCGGCCGATGTAGCCGATCACGTGCGAGGCGGTTTCGCCCAGCGGATACTGGCGGAACAGGCGCGCCTGCACTTCCACCCCGGGAAAGCGGAAGCGCTGCGCGGTGAAGCGCGCCACTTCCTCGTCGGTGAGGCGGGTGCGCAGCGGCACGCTCTCGAAGCCCTTGGATTCGTCCAGCAGCTTCTTGAAGCGCTTGCGGTCCTTGACGTCCACCGTCACCAGCTTGGACAGCTCGTCGATGGCTTCGTCCAGCGTGGTATTCAGCTTGGAGGGCGTAATCTCCAGCGTGAAGGCCGAGTAGTTGCGCGCCAGGACCACGCCGTTGCGGTCCAAAATCAGGCCGCGGTTCGGCACGATGGGGACGATGGCGATGCGGTTCTCTTCCGCCTTCACGGCGAAGTCGCTGTACTTGATAACCTGCAGCCAGATGAAGCGCAGCAGCAGCAGGGCGAAGCAGAAAAATACCAGCCCGCCCAGCACCGTCAGGCGCAGCCGGAACTGCTGCAGTTCGCGCTGGTTGTCCTTAATTTCAGTCATGCTATGGGCGTGGAGTTAAATCGGGCGGGTGTGGTCGCGGTCCACCGCGCGGCGTTGCGGCGCCAGCAGCAGCCAGGTGGTCAGCGGCCACAGGGCCGCGGCCACCGCGCTTTCGATGAAATAGAACCAGCCGGGGAATTTGCCGGACACGAAGAAGCGCACCACCAGTTGCACCGACTGCGCCATCAGCAGCAGCGGGAATACGTGCATGGCCTGGGTCCAGATCGGGAACCACAATACACGACGGTGCAGCATGATGGCGAAGTAGGACAGCAGCGTGTACGACAGCGCATTCTCGCCGAGTAGCGTGGCGTCATGCACGTCCATCAGCAGGCCAAGGAAGAAGGCGGTGCCGATGCCGACCTTGCGCGGCTGGTGCACGCCCCAGAACACCAGCACCAGCGCCACGAAATCGGGCACGCCGACGAACTGGCCCCACGGCAGAAGGTTCAGCAGGAAGGCGCAGAACAGGCTGAAGGCGATGAACAGCGGGCTGACCGGCAGCAGGATGTAGTGCGGACGATTCATCGTGCCGGCTCCTTGGGTGTGTTAGCGGCGGCCGGTGCTGCGGCAGGCTTGGCGGCGGTGGTCGTCGCGGCAGCGGGCGCCGTGCCGGCTGCGGCATCGGTGGCGGCGGGTTTCGGCGCGGGCGGCGGCATCACCGGCATCAGGCCGGGCGCGGCGTTCGCAGCGGCGGGCGTCGCGGCCGGGTTGGTGGCCGGAGCGCCGGTGGCTGGCTGGCCTTCGGCGCCCTCTTTCGGCACGTCCTTGACCGGCGCCATCTTGTTATTGTGCTTGCGCAGCGCGCGCGGTTCCTCGTCCGCCGGACGCGGAGGCACGTCCGGCGTCGACATCAGAATCAGCAGCTGCGTATTGTTCATGATGCCGGCCAGCGGCTGGCAGATCACGCCGCCGAACGAACCGCCGGCGCTGTTTTCCACCTGCGACACGCGCGCCACCGCCAGGCCGGCCGGGTACACACCGTCCAGGCCCGAAGTGACCACGATATCGCCCACCTGGATATCCGCATTCGGCGCCGTAAAGCGCAGCTCCAGATTACCGGCCTTGCCGCGTCCATAGGCCACGGAACGCAAACCATTGCGCAGCAACTGCACCGGAATCGCCTGCTCCTTGTCCGACAGCAGCGTCACCTCGGAGGTGAACGGGAACACCCGCGTCACCTGCCCGACCACGCCCTGGTTGTCGATCACAGGCAAACCCAGCGACACGTCGTGGCGCGTGCCGCGATCCAGAATGATCTTGCGGCTGTTGACGTCGCGCGCGTCGTACAGCACATCGGCCAGCATCGACTTCACCGGCAAATGCTGGCGCGCGTCCAGCAGCTTGCGCAGCTGCGCATTCTCGGCCGCCTGCAACTGCGCCTGCTGCAAGGCCTGCGAACTGAGGATCTGCTGGCGGCGCAACTCGCGCACCTGCTTTTCCATCGACGACAAAGTAGAGAAATAATCGCCGACGCCGTAGATGGCGTCGCGCGGCAGCAAGGCCGCCATTTGCAGCGGATACAGCACGGTGCCGGCCACCTGGCGCACCATGGTCAGGGTTCGCATATGCGAGTCGACCAGCAGCAGTGCAATCGATATGCACGCGAACACCGTCATCTTGACCCGCGCCGAGGCGCCTTGCTTGAAAAGTGGCGGAGGACTGTATTCCATGACTTCCAATAAGCATCGGGGCCGCTGATTCGCGGCCCCGTTTTGTCAGATCATTCGTAGGAGAAGATCGAACCCAGTTGGTCCATCCGCTCCAGCGCCATGCCGGAGCCGCGCACCACGCAGGTCAGCGGATCTTCCGCCACCAGCACCGGCAGGCCGGTTTCTTCCATCAGCAGGCGATCCAGATCGCGCAGCAGCGCGCCGCCGCCGGTCAGCATCATGCCTTTTTCGGCGATGTCCGCGCCCAGTTCCGGCGGCGTCTGTTCCAGCGCGTTTTTCACGGCGGAGACGATGTTGTTCAGCGGGTCGGTCAGCGCTTCCAGGATCTCGTTGGACGAGATGGTGAACGAGCGCGGAATACCTTCCGACAGGTTGCGGCCCTTGACTTCCATCTCCTTGACTTCGGAGCCCGGGAAGGCCGAACCGATGGCTTTCTTGATCGCTTCCGCGGTCTGTTCGCCGATCAGCATGCCGTAGTTGCGGCGGATGTAGTTGACGATGGCTTCATCGAACTTGTCGCCGCCCACCCGCACGGAACCTTTGTACACCATGCCGCCCAGCGAGATGATGCCCACCTCGGTGGTGCCGCCGCCGATGTCCACCACCATCGAGCCGGTGGCGTCGGACACCGGCAGGCCGGCGCCGATGGCCGCCGCCATAGGCTCTTCAATCAGGTACACCTGCGACGCGCCGGCGCCCAGCGCCGATTCGCGGATCGCGCGGCGCTCCACCTGGGTCGAGCCGCAAGGCACGCAAATGATGATGCGCGGCGAAGGACGGAAGAATTTGGAGTCGTGCACCATGCGGATGAACTGCTTGAGCATTTGCTCGGTGACGGTGAAGTCGGCGATCACGCCGTCTTTCATCGGGCGGATGGCCTCGATATTGCCGGGCACTTTACCCAGCATCTGCTTTGCTTCTTTACCAACCGCTTGAATGGTCTTCTTACCATTCGGGCCGCCTTCCTGGCGGATCGCGACGACCGACGGCTCATCCAGGACGATGCCTTGGCCGCGAACGTAAATCAGAGTGTTGGCCGTGCCAAGGTCGATGGCCAGGTCAGAGGAAATGTAACGACGTAAAAAACCAAACATTAAAGTGTCCTGTGGCGCGACTGGGTGTGCGCGTAAACCGTTAAGTGAAATATTCTGTCCGGATGCGGCGGCAGCAATGATTCAGCGCCAGCAACGCATCAACCCGCCATTCTACCTTATAATTTGACTGCGATTTATCCAAAATCCATCCAAAAGTGTAGTGCCCCAGCCCGCGATTTAAGCGGCATTCGTCAGTAGTTGAAGACGAATAGGCAGATATTCAAGTTTTTTATCAATATTACAATTAACCGCGCCATGTCCCTGACCCTATCCGACGTAACCCGCATTGCCAAACTGGCCCAACTTGAGATGAGCGAGCAGCAGAGCGCGACCGCTTTGGAGCAGCTGAATGGCATTTTCGCGCTGGCCGAGCAAATGCAGGCGGTCGATACCGAAGGCGTCGCTCCGCTGAGCCACCCGCTGGCGGCGCACATGAACAACATCGCCCTGCGCCTGCGTGAAGACGTGGCCAGCGAACCAAATCGCCGCGACGACTACCAGGCCGTCGCACCGAAGACCCAGGACGGCCTGTACCTGGTGCCGAAAGTGATCGAGTAAGCCTTGCGCCGCACTCACCGCACCGATCACCGAATCTGAATTGAAACGCCATGCACACCAAAACCATTAAAGAGCTGTCCGCCCTCCTGCAAAGCAAAGCGATTACCGCCACCGAACTGGCCACCCAGTTCCTCGACCGTATCGAGAAAAGCGACCTGAATGCCTTCCTGCATGTGGACCGCGCGCTGACCCTGGCGCAAGCGGCCGAAGCCGACGCGCGCATCGCCGCCGGCACCGCCACCCCGCTGACCGGCGTGCCGATCGCCCACAAGGACATCTTCGTCACCAAAGGCTGGCGCTCGACCGCCGGCTCGAAAATGCTGGCCAACTATGTCAGCCCGTTCGACGCCACCGTGGTCGAGAAGTTCCAGCAAGCCGGCATGGTCACGCTGGGCAAATTGAATTGCGACGAATTCGCCATGGGCTCGGCCAACGAGAACTCGGCCTTCGGCGCGGTGAAAAACCCGTGGGACAAAACCGCCGTGCCGGGCGGCTCGTCGGGCGGCTCGGCTGCGGCGGTTGCCGCGCGCCTGGCGCCGGGCGTCACCGGCACCGACACCGGCGGCTCGATCCGCCAGCCGGCCGCCTTCTGCGGCATCACCGGCATCAAGCCGACCTACGGCCGCGTATCGCGCTTCGGCATGATCGCGTTTGCCTCGTCGCTGGACCAGGGCGGCCCGATGGCGCAAACCGCCGAAGACTGCGCCCTGCTGCTGAACGCCATGGCCGGCTTCGACGAACGCGATTCGACCTCGCTGTCGCCGGAACTGGGCGGTGTGGATGAGGACTTCACCCGCGAACTGGGCCAGCCGCTGACCGGCCTGCGCATCGGCGTGCCGAAGGAGTACTTCGGCGAAGGCCTGTCGAAAGACGTGGAAGACGCCGTGCGCGCCGCGCTGGCCAAGTATGTGGAGCTGGGCGCGACGCTGGTGGATATCTCGCTGCCGAATACCGCGCTGTCGATCCCGGCCTACTACATGATCGCGCCGGCCGAGGCCTCGTCCAACCTGTCGCGCTTCGACGGCGTGCGTTACGGTTTCCGCGCCGAGGGCTACAAGGATCTGCAGGATATGTACCGCAAGACCCGCGACCAGGGCTTCGGCAACGAAGTGAAGCGCCGCATCATGGTCGGCACCTATGTGCTGTGCCACGGCTACTACGACGCCTACTACCTGAAAGCGCAAAAGATCCGCCGTCTGATCGCGCAGGATTTCGAAAAAGTGCTGAACGGCCCGGACGCCGTGTGCGATGTGATCATGGGTCCAGTGGCGCCGACCGTGGCGTGGGATCTGGGCGACAAATCGGACGATCCGGTGGCCGCCTACCTGGCCGACATCTACACCCTGTCCACCAGCCTGGCCGGCCTGCCTGGCATGTCGATCCCGGTGGGCTTCGGCGCCAAGAACCGCCCGGTCGGCCTGCAAATCATCGGCAAGCACTTCGGTGAAGCCAGGCTGCTGAACGTGGCGCACGCCTACCAGCAAGCCACCGACTGGCACACCCGCGCCCCAGCAGGCGTTTAACAACGAATACAGCGAGAATCATATGGAATGGGAAGTCGTCATCGGTATTGAGAACCACGTGCAGCTCACTACCGCATCTAAAATTTTCAGCGGCTCGCCGACCACCTTCGGTGCGGAAGCCAACACCCAGGCCAGCCCGGTTGACCTGGCGCTGCCTGGCGTGCTGCCGGTCATGAACAAGCAGGCGGTCGATCGCGCCATCCGCTTCGGCCTGGCCGTCGGTTCGAAAATCGCGCCGGCGTCGATCTTCGCCCGCAAAAACTACTTCTATCCGGACCTGCCGAAGGGCTACCAGATCAGCCAATTCGAAGACCCTGTGGTGCAAGGCGGCGCCATCACCTTCGGCTACGAGAAGGACGGCGAATTCGTCACCAAGACCGTCAACCTGACCCGCGCCCACCTGGAAGAAGACGCCGGCAAATCGCTGCACGAAGACTATGCCGGCATGTCGGGCATCGACCTCAATCGCGCCGGCACGCCACTGCTGGAAATCGTCTCCGAGCCGGAAATCCGCAGCGCCGCCGAAGCGGTCGCCTACTGCAAAGCCCTGCACTCGCTGGTGATGTGGCTGGGCGTCTGCGACGGCAATATGCAGGAAGGCTCGTTCCGCTGCGACATCAACGTGTCCGTGCGCCCGAAAGGCCAGAAGGAATTCGGCACCCGCTGCGAGATCAAGAACCTGAACTCGTTCCGCTTCATCGAGGAAGCCGTGCATGTCGAAGTGCGCCGCCAGATCGAGCTGATTGAAGACGGCGGCAAAGTGGTGCAAGCGACCCGCCTGTACGATCCGGACAAAAAAGAAACCCGCGAAATGCGCAGCAAGGAAGACGCGCAGGATTACCGTTACTTCCCTGATCCGGACCTGCCGCCGCTGGTCATCTCCAACGCGTGGATCGACACCGTGAAAGCGTCGATGCCGGAACTGCCGGCCGCCATGCGCGCGCGCTTCGTCAGCGAATACGCCCTGCCGGAATATGACTCACTGGTGCTGACCGCATCGAAAGCGATGGCGACCTACTTCGTGGCCGTGGTGGATGCGGCGGGCAAGGAAAACGCCAAGGCCGCCGCCAACTGGCTGATGGGCGACGTCTCGTCGACCCTGAACCGCGAAGGCGTGGACATTGCCGACGCGCCGGTCAAGCCTGCGCAGCTGGCGCAGATGCTGAAGCGTATCGCCGACGGCACCATCAACAACAAGACCGCCAAAGAACTGTTCGGCGATATGTGGGCCGCCAAATCGGACGACGATAACCTGGTGGACGCGCTGATCGAGTCGAAAGGCCTCAAGCAGATTTCCGACACCGGCGCGCTGGAAGCCATCGTGAATGAAGTCATCGCCAACAACGCCAAATCGGTGGAACAGTATCGTGCTGGTAAAGAAGCCGCGATCAACGCCCTGATCGGCCAGGCCATGAAAGCCTCGCGCGGCAAAGCCAACCCGGCGCAGCTGACCGAACTGCTGAAAGCCAAGCTGGCCGGCTAACCGCATTCCGCTCCATGAAAACCCCGGCAGATACATTTTTGTCGGGGTTTTTTTTGGATTCTCTTGACTTGGAGCGCGCTCTAACTTTCAGGATCACGGTCAGGCTGGAACGGCCGCGGCGAAAGAGGTGTTCGGCATAAATTAAAGTATACATTTTTGTCTAGACAGAATACTCTACGTCTACCGCATTCAGGGGGACGTCATGAGTATTCCGAAACCGACCGCCGCCGAACTCGAACTGCTGCAGGCAATGTGGCCGCTCGGTTCGGCCACTGCCAAGCAAGTGCACGAGGCCATGCTGGCCGATAAGCCGGATCTGGCCTACGGCACCGTGCTGCGGCTGATGCAGATCATGCACACCAAAGGCATCCTGACGCGCGACGAAAGCCAGCGCTCGCACATCTATGCGCCGGCGCAAGCGCAGGACGCGCTGCAATCGAGCCTGCTGAAAGACCTGATGCAGAAAGCATTTGCCGGCTCGGCCAAGGCGCTGGTGCTGGCGGCGCTGCGCAACGGCATCTCCAAAAAAGAGCGCGCCGAAATCGAAAAGCTGCTGAAGGACGAGAAGAAATGAGCGCCTTCATCTTCGCGCTCGGCCTGACGCTGATGCACTTCCTGTGGCAAGGCTTGCTGCTCGGCTGCGCCACCGCCGTCGCGCTCACGGTGCTGCGCAACAGCCGCGCCGAATATCGCTATCTGATTGCCTGTTCCGCCCTGTTGGCCTGCCAGTGCTGGCCGGCGTTTGACCTGATACAACGCATGACCGGCGACGCCGCAAGCGCAAGTACCGGCATGCCCGGTCTGCAATGGGCCGCCAGCACCATCGGCAACGAAGACGCCTGGTTCACGCTACTGAGCTCACTGCGCAGCATCGTCGGCATCTGGTCGCTGTGCGCCAGCCTGCTGGCCCTGCGCATGATCGCGGGGCTGCTGTGGATAGACCGCGCTTCGCGCCGCCCAAGCGCCTGCCGGCGTCACGACCAGTTGCGCTGGGAGACCGATCTGGCGCGACTGGCGCAGCGCTTCGGCATCACGCGCAAGGTGCGCCTGCAAGTGGTCGACGTGCTGTCCAGCCCAATCACCGCTGGCTGGTGGCGACCGGTCGTACTGGTGCCGGCGGCATTGGTGGGCGGCATGCCGCCGGACCTGCTGGAGGCCTTGCTGGCGCACGAAATGGCGCATATCAAGCGCCACGATTACCTGATTAACCTGCTCCAGAACGTGATTGAAACACTGCTGTTCTACCACCCGGCCGTATGGTGGATTTCGAACCGCATCCGCCTTGAACGCGAACTGATAGCAGACGATGTCGCTGCAAGACAACTCGGCGAACCGCGGCGCCTGGCCCTTGCATTATCCGAACTGGAAAAACTCCAGTTCTCCACTCACCAACTGGCCCAGGCGGCCAACGGGGGAAACCTGATGATGCGTATCCAGCACCTGCTGCGCCCAGGACCCAAATCTCTCAACTGGAAGGCTGCCATCGTCATGCTCGGCGTGGCGGCGGCCTGCCTGTCGATTTACGCGGAAGCGACAGCGGCCGACAAGAACGTCTCCAACCGCGTCAGCGCGGTGGTCAACTTCAAGAGCTGCGCCAAGCCGGAATATCCGCAAGCGGCGATCAAGGAATCGCGCATCGGCACCGTGCAACTGGGCTTCCTGATCGACCGCGCCGGCAAAGTGAAAGAGTCGCGCGTGGAACGCAGCAGCGGCTATGCCGACCTCGACGAAGCTTCGCGCACCGGCATCGAAAAATGCAGCTTCAAGCCAGCCACCAAAGCCGGCAAGCCAGTCGAAACCTGGACACACATGCAATATGTCTGGACGCTGGAGTAAGTAGCCCGTATCGCCGCGCTACATGCCTTTGAAGCGATGCTGAAAACGCTGACTGACCGGCAGGCGCGATGCGTGGCCACGCAAGCTAAGCCACAGTGCGCCGTCAGCATCGCGGTTCACGGCGGCGATACGCTTGACCGCCACCAGGTAGCCGCGATGGATTTGCCAGAACCCGGCGTCCTCCAGCTCCCCGGCCAGTTCTTTCAATGGAGTGCGGATGTGCGCCTCCATCTGGTCGGTGACGACGCGCGTGTACTTGAGTTCCGAACCGAAGTAGATCACTTCATTCAAATCGATGAAGTGAATGGTATTGCCCACGCTGGCCTGTAGCCAGGCTGGCGCCTTCTTCGGCGCCAGTTGCTGCATCAGTCTTGCCAGATCGGGCGGCGGCGTGCCGAGGCGGCCACGCAGGCGTTCGATGGCGCGCGCAAGGCGCGCCGTATCGAGCGGCTTGAGCAAGTAGTCGACGGCGCCTTCGTCAAACGCCGCCAGCGCATGCTCTTCATAAGCCGTCACAAACACCACATGAGTGCGCGAGCCGAAAGTGCGCGCCACTTCCAGCCCGTTCAGGCCCGGCATGCGGATATCGAGAAAGGCGATGTCCGGTTCCAGCTCGCGCGCGAGGCGCAGCGCCTCGATGCCGTCGCCGGCCGAAGCAACCAGCCGCGCTTCCGGCCAGAGCGCGGCCAGCGCCGCCTCCAGTTCGGCGCGCAGCAGCGGTTCGTCGTCGGCGATCAGGATGCGGGGGGCGTTGCTCATGCTGGCTCCAGGCGGGAAAACGGCAAGCTCAATTCTGCAACGGTCCAGCCATCCGGGCCGATGCTCAAGCGCAGGCTGGCCGCGCCGCCGTACAACGCCTCCAGCCGCTGGCGTACGTTACGCAGCCCCACGCCATTGCCCAGCACCGCGTTGCCGACACCGGCGCCATTGTCGCGCACCGCAACCAGCACGCTATCCCCCTCGCGCCGCGCGGACACCGCAACCGTCACCGCGCCGGCATGCGGTTCGACGCCATGCTGCACCGCGTTCTCCACCAGCGGCATCAGCATCAGCGGCGGCAGCGCCAGTTCTTGCAAGCCTTCGTCGCACGCCACCTGAATGTTGAGACGCTCGCCGTAGCGCATCGCCATCAGTTCCAGGTAATGCGCGGCGAGTTCGCATTCGCGGCCCAGTGTGGACATGGGGTTGCGCAGGTCCGGCAAGGCGCTGCGCAAATACGCGATCAAACGATCCAGCATCGCGCTGGCGCGCTCCGGATCGTGCCGCACCAGATAGCGCGTATTGGCCAGCGTGTTGTACAGGAAGTGCGGCTCGATCTGCGCCTGCAAGGCTTTCAGGTCCGAGGCCAGCGCCGCCTGCGACAACTGTGCGATGTGCAGCGTGCGCGCGCGGTGTTGCGCCATCCACAGCGGCAGCACCAGCATCAGCAACATGAGCAGCGCTTCCACCGCCATCACCTGCGTTTTGTTCAGCGGCGCGATGCCTATCCACGACAAACCGGATGCGTAGATCCAGCCGGACGCCGTGACGCCGGCGGGCGCCAGCGCCAGCAGCCCCGCCCATAGCGCCGGCCAACCGCGCGCACCGGCGGGGCGCTGCATGAGCAACAGCAAGGCGGCCAGCGCCCCCAATGGCAACAGCAACGCCGAAAACAACGCCAGCCAGGTGTAGGCGCGCAGCTCAAGCGCCGTCAACGCACAGGCGGCGATCGCCGCCGCGCTCAAGATGCACTGGCGTGGCGGGCATGCGGCCGCGCGCCGCAGCGCTTCGGGCGCGCCGCCGATGCTGCCGATGCGGCCGATTTCTCGCCATGCCGCCAGCGTCATCATAGAACCGGTTTCTCCGGCAGTCGCGAAGCCGGCATCACGTCCACCGGTACGCTCTTGTCCACCACCTCGAACGACAGTTCGTCGATCCACACCTGGCCGCTGCCGGAGTTGATCACACCGAAGGAAATGGTAGTGCCGTCTTCCGGCACGTCCAGCGTCACGCTGCGCACCTGCCACCCCGTGCTGCCCTTGATCGGCTGGTCGCTGCTGTTATAGAACGCGCCGTTGGGCCGCTTCTGCGCCTGCACCTGCATCCACAGGCCGGCCCAGTTGCTGACGTCGCGCGTCTTGATCATGGCGCGGAAGCGCACGCGCTGGCCGAGGTAGCGCTGCGCCGAGATCATCTGCGCCAGCGAGCCGAAGCCCTTGTCCTCGCCTTGCGCATAGCGCAGGAACTTGGCACCCTTGCCGCTGACGGTTTCCACGTTGTCGATGCCGGCCTGATAGGACGTGGCATGGTCGCCCGAGACAGACCACGCCGGCGGCAGCTTCCCCACCGATTCCGCCGCCACCACCCACAAGGAGGTGGCGGCCAGCGCGGCGGCGATGACGTGCAGCGGCTTCATAGCGTCGGCGTCTCCGCCGGCACATAACGGCCCGGCATCACGTCCACCGGCACATCCTTGCCGACCACCTCCAGTGACAGCTCGTCTATCCACACCTGCCCGCGGCCGGCATCAATCACGCCGAAATTCAGTGTGGCCGCATCCTCCGGGATGTCCAGCGTGACGCTGCGCAGCTGCCAATCGGTGCTGCCGGTGATGGGCTTGTCCTGGCTGTTGTAGAACGCCTTCGGGTATTCATCGCCCGAACGCAATGCGCTCATCCACAAGCCGGCCCAGTTGCTGACGTCGCGCGTCTTGACCAGGGCCTGAAAGCGCACGCGCTTGCCCTGGTAGTTTTTGGCCGAGATTTGCTGCATCAGGGTGCCGAAGGACGAGGCGTCACCGCCCGTGTAGCGGATAAAGCGTGCTGCTTTTTTGCTCGGCCCCTCGCCGGTGTCTTCGCCGATTTCGTAAGAGCCGGCGCGCGCGCCGGAGAGTATCCATCCTTCGACCCGGGCGGCATGGACCGAACCGCACAGGGCCGCCGCCAGCAGGACGGCGCTCAGGATTTTCGTTTTCATGTTATCTCCAAGAGTATGACGGGATGTCATGAGCGCTACTGTGCACCTGCAAGCGCAAGCCGTGTGAACGCTGCGACAAGCGCACAGCACGACGGATAAGCGTAGCGAAAACCGGATTAACGCGCCATCCACGCGAGGATGGCGGCGAAGATCTCTTCGCGATTCAGCTCGTTGAAGTTTTCGTGGAAGTTGTGCGGATAGCGCTGGTAGCTCAGCAAGTGCCCGGGCACGGACTTGAGCATCGCTTCGGCAGCGTTGGCGTCGGCCAGTTTGTCGTCGCCGGCGACCACCGCGAACAGCGGCTGCGTCCACGCTGGCATGCGCGCGGCCAGGCCTTGCTGCGCCCTGGTCAGCGCGTTGCCGAAGCGGACCGTAATTTCGCTGGCGCGGATGCCGTCGCGCTCATCGTCGTAATGGCGGGCGGTGATGCCGCTGTCATGCGTGAGCTGGTGCGTCAGCGATTCCAGCGGCACCTTCATGCGCGGCGCCAGCGCCTCCAGCACGCCGGCCAGCGCCAGCAGCAGCGGCGACACCTTGATCGCATTCACGTAATACGGCGACGACAGGATGTAACCCCTGATGGCAGCCTCGCTGGCGAAGTGGCCCAGCGCCAGATGCGTCGCGATCAGCGCGCCCATCGAATGTCCCATCACATAAATCGGCAAGCCCGGATACTGCTGCTTCACCCACTGCAGGAACAGCAGGCTGTCGTCGAGGAAGACATCGAAGCCGGGAATATCGACGCGGCGCGTATCCTGGTGGCCGCACAAGTCATAGGCCGCAGTGGCAATGCCGTGCTGGCGAAAGTACAGCGCCGGCGTGACATAGTCGCCGCCGTGCGCCATGCCGCCGTGGATGGCGAGGATGACCGCGCGCGGCACCTCCGGTTGCCACAGGTGGACGCGCCGCTGCACGCCGCGCGCAGCGGCGAAGCTGGTGATTCGGTCTTCGGAAAACCGCATCAAGCGGTGATGCTCAGATTGATGCCCATCTCGACCAGCATGGTCATGTCGGACAGCGACAGGTCCAGCGTCGGCGTGGACGCCCCCTGTTCGCACGGGAAGGAAATGCGCAGTTCGGCGTCGACATCGGAACGCTCAAAGTGAATGCCGCGCGCCCGGCACTCACCCAGGTAGAAACGGATCTGCTTGAGCAGCTCGTCCGGATTCTGTTCGGTACCGATGGCAACATAAAAGCCGGAGTCGATACGCACCCGGCCGTCGGGCTTGACGTCGCCCTTTTGCCAGTCGCCATGCGGTTCCGTGGGCAGGCCATCGCGGATGTCTGCCAGGCCCTCATCGTCGCCGTGTACCTTGAGTGTTGCAATATTCATGGTCTGCCTTTGATTGGTCTCCTACCTCAAGAAGGTTACACCATAGAAATTTCAATGTCTAGCAATATAGCCAATTAAGCAATGCCGTAGCGGCTGCGGTATGCGGCCACCGCGTCCTTGTATTGTGCCAGTTGCGGATCGGCGCCGGCGCCGTTCAGGAAACCGAACAGGTCGTCCAGATTGCCGATCGAAATCACCGGGATGCCGTATTTCTCGGTCACTTCCTGCACTGCCGACAATTCCGACAGCTGGCCATCTTTGCCGGCGCGCTCCATGCGGTCCAGCGCGATCAGCACGGCGCACGGCTCGGCGCCGGCGGCGCGGATCATCTCCACCGATTCGCGCACCGAGGTGCCGGCCGAGATCACGTCGTCGATAATCACCACTTTGCCTTGCAGCTTGGCGCCAACGATGGTGCCGCCCTCGCCGTGATCCTTGGCTTCCTTGCGGTTGAAGGCGAACGAGGTGTTGCGGCCCTTGCCGGCCAGCGCCACCGCCGTGGCCGAAGCGAGCGTGATGCCCTTGTAGGCGGGGCCGAACAGCATGTCGAACTGCACGCCGGAATCGAGCAGGGTTTGCGCGTAGAACTGCGCCAGCTGGGCCAGGGTGGCGCCGTCATGGAACAGGCCGGCGTTGAAGAAGTACGGCGACTGGCGGCCGGCCTTGGTGGTGAATTCGCCGAAGCGCAGCACGCCGGTGTTGACCGAAAACTGGATAAATTCCTGACGAAGATTGTTCATGATGCCTCATTTCTTTAAAGTGCCGGTATTTTACCGCTACACTAGCGCATTCCGTATTTTCTGCCCTGAATCTTCTATGCCAAAAATCATCTCCGCCAACCTGAATGGCATCCGCTCCGCCGCCTCCAAGGGCTTTTTCACCTGGCTGGCCAAGCAGGACGCCGACTTCGTCTGCGTGCAGGAACTCAAGGCGCAAGCGCCGGACATGACGCCGGAATTCCTCAATCCGGGCGGCTACCACGGCCACTTCCACTATGCCGAGAAAAAAGGCTATTCCGGCACCGGCGTCTACAGCAAGATCGAACCGGACCGCGTGGTGATCGGCTTCGGCTCGCCGGAGTTCGACGCCGAGGGCCGCTATGTGCGCTGCGATTTCGGCAAGCTGACCGTGATTTCGGTCTACTGCCCGTCCGGCTCGTCCGGCCCGGAACGCCAGGAAGCCAAGTTCCGCTTCATGGACCTGTTCCTGCCGCACCTGCAGGCGCTGCACGCCGAAGGCCGCGAAGTGGTGATTTGCGGCGACTGGAACATCGCCCACAAGGAAATCGACCTCAAGAACTGGAAGGGCAACAAGAAGAATTCCGGCTTCCTGCCGGAAGAGCGCGAATGGATGACCCGCATCTTCGACGAGGTGGGTTATGTCGACGTGCACCGCGGCCTCGACCCGCGCGAAGAGCAATACACCTGGTGGAGCAACCGCGGCCAGGCCTATGCCAAGAACGTGGGCTGGCGTATCGATTACCACGTGGCCACCCCCGGCATCGCCGCCAAGGCCACCAGCGTGGCCATCTACAAGGAAGAGAAATTCTCCGACCACGCGCCGCTGACCATTGAATACGGCGCCCTGTAAGTAAGTGCCCGCTTCGCTGCGTCCCGCCGCCGGGACGCAGCCCGTTCGTTGTTTCACGGCACAAAACTGCCAATATGAAATTTACCAATTAGAAATAAGTGTGTTTCATTGTTATCATTGGCGCTCCGCCTAGATCATTCTGAAACTGCCATGACCGCGCCTGCCCTGCTCTCCGTCGCCACCTCCGGCACCACCATCACCCTGCACTTTGACACCTCGGTCGCTTGCGGCGACGGCAGTTTCGTCATCAGCGACGGCAACAGCCAGTCCTACATCGGCGGAAGCGGGCTGGCCACGCGCATCATCGGCGCCACCGACACCCGCTCCATCGACAGCGCCAACGTCGACCTGGTCGAGTACAAGGGGACGGACGTGGTCTTGCACCTGTCCTCCCCGCTCAAGGCCGGCGTCGGCTACAGCGTTACCATGGGTCGCGGCACGGTGCACAACGCCGCGCTGGAAGGCAACGACAAGATCAGCTCAACCGCACTGTACAAATTCAGCACCGGCGCCGCCGTTGCCACGCCCGGCGCGGCGGTCGGCTCGACCATCCACTTTACCGACACCGGCACCAGCACCACCGATTACATTACCGCCTCGTCCGCCCAGAGCCTGACCGGCAGCTACACCGGCGCGCTGGGCACGAGCGACTTTATCCAGGTGTCGCTGGACAACGGCGCCAGCTGGCACAAAGCCACCGTCAACACCAGCGCCAGGACCTGGAGCTATGACGGCACGATCAATCTCGACAACCTGAGCGCCGGCAGCGGCGGCGCTCTCAACGGCACGCTGCTGGCGCGCGTCAGCAACACCGCCGGCGGCAGCAGCGGCGTTGCCGCCCAAAGCTATGTGTACAACAGCCATCCGATCGACATGGCGGTCAGCAGCAGCTTCACGTTTTCCGCCGACACCGGCACCAGCAGCACCGACCTGATCACCAAGACCGCGGCCCAGACCATCAGCGGCACCTACAGCGGCACGCTGGGCACGGGCCAGTTCATGCAGGTGTCGGTGGACGGCGGCGTCAACTGGACCAACGTCACGGCCGCCAGCGGCAGCTGGCACACCACCAGCGCCATCAACCTGAAAGCCGGCACCAATCAGGTGCAGGCGCGCGTTACTGACGCGGCCGGCAACACCAGCGGCGTGGGCTCGACCGAGTACAAACTGATCACCAGCACCGTGTCGCTGTCCGGCCACGCGCTGACGCTGCCCGGCAGCACCGACAGCGGCGTTTCGTCCAGCGACGGCATCACCACCCATGCCGACAAGGTCACGCTCAACGTGGCCGGCCTGCACGGCTTCCACGCCGGCGACACCATTCAGATCGTCGACACCAGCGCCAGCTCGGCGGTGGTGGCCAGCTATGTCATCACCGATGCCGACCTGTACTACGGCGACGATTACTTCACCCTGTCGAAATTCGATCCGACCGCGCGCAGCACGGTGGACGTCACCCTCGGTTCGCTGGCGGACGGCAGCCACACGCTGGCGGCACGCATACTCGACAAGGCCGGCAATATCGGCGTGGCCAGCAACACCCGTAGTGTGACGCTCGACAACAAGACCCCTATCCTCTCGCTCACCGCGCCGGTGGAAGACGCCGGCTCGGTCAGCACCGGCCTGACTCAGCTCAAGTTCACCTTCGACGAAAACATCGCCATTGCCGACGGCACCGTTGTCACCATCACCGACGACAACAACAGCAACAACTTCCAGGAGATTACGCTGTCGAGCAGCGCAGCCAGCGGCAAGGTGCTGACCATCAACCTGAGCGGCGCGCTCACCAGCGGCACCCACTACACCGTGATCGGCGCCATCGTCACCGACCTGGCCGGCAATGCCGGCATCACCGGCGACAACCCGATGCTGCACTTCACCACCGCCGGCACCTATACCGGCGGCTCGGTGCCGGATCCGATCGGCATCACCTACACCGACACCGCGCCAGCCAACGACACCGACAGCGGCTCGGCCCTGCACACCGACGGCATCACCAGCAACAACGTCATCCATGTGGAGGACGTAGACCCTTCGGGCACCTGGTACTACCGCACCAGCGCCTCCGGCATCTGGAAACTCGGCAACAGTGACAACTTCTTTACCCTGGCCGACGGCACGTACGCCATGGACAGCATCCAGGTCAAGCAAACCGTGGACGGCGTCGATAGCGGCATCACCACCATCGGCACGACGCTGGTGGTGGATACCCACGCGCCGAGCGCGGTAGTGGTGGGCACGCCGGGCGCCTTCAGCAGCGGCGCCGCCAGCATCGATGGTGCGGTCAGCGGCAGCACCGACTTCGCCGACGAATATGTTGAAGTCACCTTCGACCACGGCGCAAGCTGGATCAAGGCCGACACGCACTACATCGGCTCCGGCGTAGCCACCTGGGAAAAGACCGGCATTTCCGCTGCGCTGGGCGACAACTACGGCCTGCGCCTGGTCGACGGGGCCGGCAACGTCTCCACCTTTACCGGGATGGGTGCGGCCAATCCGGCCTACTACCTGTCCAACAACGGCGTGACCTACAACCATTCCGGCGACAGCTACACCGCCGTGTTTGGCGGCAGCGGCGCCGACACCATCACGGTGGGCGCGCACGCCCTGGTGGCCGGTGGCGACGACGACATCATCACCACCGGCGACTATGGCGCGGTGAGCACCGGCGCCCGTTCCACGGTGGTGACCGGCAACGGCGTCAATATCGTCGCCGCCGACGCCTCCGCCCACATCACCACCGGCAGCGGCACGGACTTCATCGCCCTCACTTCGATCAGCAGCGCTGTATTGCATCTGGGTGCAGGCAACGACACGGTGACACTTGAAAACGACACCGTGTTTGGATTGTCCTCGCTGAGCAGCTCCACCGGCGTCGATGTCATCAACTTCGCCAGCGGCGGGACCAACGGCGTGACCATCCTGTCCGCCAGCACCGTGGAAAGCCTGACCGACTCGCACCAGCTCACCATCACCAACAGCGGCGGCGGCACCGCCACAACGGTGACGCTGGACGACCTCGTATGGCACGCGGACGGCACCTCGGGAAGCTACCATGTGTATCACAACAGCACCTCCACCGTCGCCATACTGGTCGGCACTGGCATCACGGTGGATATGGAGTCGCTCTCGGCCTGAAGCGCTACAAGGTACGGCGCGAGCGGAACTCGCGCCATTCGCCGCTGATCGGATCGATGAAGCTGATGGCGCGCGCCAGCAGCTGCAAGGGCTGCGACACGTCGTCCTGCTTGCACGGCAGCGCCACCGGATAGAAGGCGTCATTGACGATCGGGATGCCCAGCGCCGACAGGTGCACGCGCAATTGGTGCTGGCGGCCGGTGTGCGGATACAGGCGATATAAGGTCAGCTCGCCCCGGTGCTCGACCACGTCGATCAGCGTTTCCGAATTCGGCTCGCCCTCCACCTCCTTCATGACGAAGAACTTGTCGCCCTCCACCATGCGGCTGCGATAGGTAAAGGGGAACTGCACGTCGTGCAGGCGCGGCGCCAACGCCTCGTATTCCTTGTCGATCACCCGCTTCTGGAACATCGATTGATACGTGCCACGGCTGGCGGCGTTGCGCGAAAAGATCACCACGCCGGCCGTCTCGCGGTCCAGCCTGTGGATCGGCACCAGGTCTTCCTCGCCCAGCGTTTTACGCAGACGCACCAGCAAAGTCTCGTGCAGGAAGCGGCCGGACGGAATCACCGGCAGGAAGTGCGGCTTGTCCACCACCACCAGATGCTGGTCCAGATGCAGGATCTCTTCCTTGAACGGGATCGGCGTTTCGGGCGCTTCCAGTTCGCGGTAGTAAAACATGCGCAGGCCGCGCCTGAAACGGCTGGTGGGGAGAAGCGGCTTGCCGTCGTTATCGACCACATCGCCGCGCGCCATGCGCTCGCGCCAGGCGGCCTCGCTCACGTCCGGGAAGCGCGCGACCAGAAAACTGATCATGTCGGACCAGTCGCCCTCCGGCAGATACAGATAGCTGGGCGCGACGCCGTCGCGCATGGGCAGCGGGTGACGCGACATATCAGGACTTCGGCAGTGCGATCGAACGGTATGGCGGCAGCTTGTTCGGATCCAGCCCCTTGGCGCGCGCGAACACCGGCAGCACCAGGTACATATTCTTGTTCATGTCCTCGATGCGCTGGCTGCCGCTCGGGTGGGTCGACAGGAAGGGCAAGGGCTGGTTCTTGTTCACGGCGCTCATCTTCTGCCACAGCGCGATGCCGGCGCGCGGATCGAAACCGGCGCGCGCGGCCAGGTCCATGCCGACCAGATCGGCCTCGCTCTCGTCGCTGCGCGAGAAGCTCAGCGACGCCATCTTGGCGGCGCCGCTGCCGACCGCGTCGCCGACGCGCGGATCGAGCCCGAAGTACGCCGCACCGGCGGCACCGGCCAGGCGTGCCACCAGCGAGGTGGCGTTGTTCTTGCCGGCCTGCTCGCGCGCGTGTTCGCGCAGCGCGTGGGCGATTTCGTGGCCCATCACCATGGCCACTTCATCGTCGGTGAGATTCAGCTTGGTCAGAATGCCGTTGTAGAAGGCGATGCGGCCGCCCGGCATGCAGAAGGCGTTGACGGTCGGGGAATTCAGCAGGTTGACTTGCCAGTCCCATTTGGCCGCCTCCGGATTCCAGCGCGAGGTGAACGGGATCAGGCGGCCGGCGATGGCGCGCAGGCGGATCAGCTGCGGATTGCGGTCGGTGGCGACGGCATCCTTCTGATGGGCTTCGGCCAGCATCTGGTTGTACTGCAGTTTCGACTGCTCGTCGAACTGGCGCGAGTCGGCGCCAGCCAGGCCGCGCAGCGGCGACAGTTTTTTGACTGGGATGCCGTCGTCTTGTGCGATTGCCGCGGCGCTGATCAGAAGCGCCAGCAATACCGCTTTTAATTTAAGGTTTTTCATGTCCACTATTCCACGGAGCGATTTTGGGCAGCATCATCATTGCGGGGAAGGCAAGGATGAAGCATACGATAAAGAACCAGAACCATCCGGTTTCGGCAACAATATACCCTACCGAGGAGTTGATGAATGTGCGCGGCACCGCAGCCAGGCTGGAAAACAGCGCATACTGGGTCGCCGTGTAGCGCGGATCGGTGGCGCGCGACATGAAAGCCACCAGCGCGGCCGAGCCCAGACCGAGGCTGGCAAACGCCTCGAAGCCGAAGACGGCGCTCAGCAGCAGCTTGTCCGGGCCGGTGTGCGCCAGCCAGGCGAAGCCGAGGATCGCCAGCGCCTGCAGCACGCCGAACACCCACAGCGCGCGGTTGATGCCAAGCTTGATCATCCAGATGCCGCCCACCGCGCCGCCTGCCAGACTGGCCCACCAGCCGGTGGCGTTGGCGGCCAGGCCGATGTCCTTGGTGGAAAAGCCGATATCGAGGAAGAATTTGGTCGACAAGGCGGTGCTCATGGTGTCGCCAATCTTGTAGAGCAGGACAAAGGCGATAATGAACGCGGCCTGCTTCCAGCCGTCGCGCAGCACGAACTCGCGGAACGGCAGCACCACGGCTTCCTGCAAATTTTTCGGCGGCTCGCCGTACAGCGCCGGCTCCCTGGCCAGCAGGGTGCACACGAGGCCCGGCAGCATGAAAGCCGCCACGGTCCAGAACACCACTTGCCACGACTGGCTGTCCGCCATCACCAGCCCCAGTGCGCTCGGTATCAGGCTGGCGGCCTTGTAGGCGTTGACGATGATGGCCGCGCCCAGGCCCTGCTCTTCTTCCGCCAGAATCTCGCGGCGGTAGGCGTCGATCACCACGTCCTGGCTGGCCGACAGGAAGGCGATCAGGAACACGGTGCCGGCGATCAGCGACAGCTCCAGCTTCGGATCCAGCATGCCCAGCCCGCCGATAAAGGCGAACAGCGCCAGCTGGGTGAGCGCCATCCAGCCGCGCCGGCGGCCCAGCGGCAGCACGGTGTAGCGGTCCATGAACGGCGCCCACAGGAACTTGAAGGTGTAGGGGAACATCGCCAGCCCGAACAGGCCGAGCGCTTTGACGTCCAGCCCGGACTTCGCCAGCCACGCCTGCATCAGGTAGATCAGCGTGTAGAGCGGAAGCCCGGAGCTAAAGCCCAGGAACAGGATGGAGACGGTGCGTCCGTTGATGTAGCTGTACCAGGGCGATGTCTGAGTCATTATTTTTTACGTAGTCGGAACACGGCCAGATCGCCGCGCAGGTTAGGCAGGAAGGATACACGCTTCCCTTCCGCCAGCGCCACACATTCCATCACCTCCAGCCCGCACTCCTGCGCCAGATCGCGGAAATCGTTGATGGTGGCGCAGCGCAGGTTGGGCGTGTCGTACCATTCGTACGGCAGCGATTCCGACACCGGCATGCGGCCCTTCAGCAAGGCCACGCGGTGCGGCCAGTACGCGAAATTCGGGAAGGACACGATGGCTTCCTTGCCGACGCGGCCGATATCGCGCAACAGCGCCTCGACATGCTTCATCATCTGCAGCGACGACAGGCACAGCACCGTGTCGAAGGTGCTGTCGCCGAACAGCGCCAGCCCGTTTTCCATGTCCTGCTGAATCACCTGCACGCCGCGCTGCGTGCTGGCCAGCACCTTGTCGTCGGCCAGTTCGATGCCGTAGCCGCTGCAGCGCTTGTCGGTCTGCAGATAGTCCATCATCACGCCGTCGCCGCAGCCCAGGTCCAGCACGTGCGACTTGTCGCCGATCCAGTGCGCGATAAAGGCCAGGTCCGGGCGCGCCACGCTCAATTCATTGAAGTTCATGCCTTGCCTCCGATCTCGTTCCATACCTGCTCGTAATACGCCCGCACCATGTTCATGTAGCGCGGGTCTTCGAGCAGGAAGGCGTCGTGGCCATGCGGCGCGTCGATTTCGGCATAGGTGACTTGCCGGCGGTTGCTGACCAGCGCCTGCACGATTTCGCGGCTGCGCTCCGGCGAGAAGCGCCAGTCGGTGGTGAAGGAAGCCAGGAAGAATTTGGCCTTGGTATTGCAAAGCGTCTTGGCCAGGTCGCCGCCATGCTTGCGCGCCGGGTCGAAATAGTCGAGCGCCTTGGTGATCAGCAGATAGGTGTTGGCGTCGAAGTATTCGCTGAACTTGTCGCCCTGGTAGCGCAGGTAGGACTCGATTTCAAAGTCGACGCCGAAGTCGAATTTGTAGTCGCCGCTTTCGGCGACGTCGCGCAGCTTGCGGCCGAACTTCTCCGCCATGTCGTCATCCGACAGATAGGTGATGTGGCCGACCATGCGCGCCACGCGCAGGCCGTTCTTCGGCACCACGCCGTGTTCGTAGAAATCGCCGCCGTGGTAATCCGGATCGGACAGGATGGCCTGGCGCGCCACGTCGTTGAAGGCGATGTTCTGCGCCGACAGCTTGGGCGTGGAAGCGATCACCACACAGTGGCGCAGGCGTTCCGGGTACATGATGGACCAAGACAGCGCCTGCATGCCGCCCAGCGAGCCGCCCATGACGGCGGCGAACTGCTGGATGCCCAGCGCATCGGCCAGGCGCGCCTGCGCGGCCACCCAGTCCTCCACCGTCACCACCGGGAAGGCGGCGCCGTACGGTTTGCCGGTGGCCGGGTTGGTGTGCATCGGACCGGTGGAGCCGAAGCAGGAACCGAGGTTGTTAATCCCGATCACAAAGAATTTGTCGGTGTCCAGCGGCTTGCCCGGACCGACCATATTGTCCCACCAGCCGGTGCTTTTCGGCTTGCCCTCGTATTCGCCGGCCACGTGGTGCGACGCGTTCAGGGCGTGGCAGACCAGCACCGCGTTGGATTTGTCGGCGTTGAGGGTGCCGTAGGTCTCGTACATCAGCATGTAGTCGCGCAGCGACGCGCCGCTTTGCAGGAGCAGAGGCTCGGCAAAAGACATGGTTTGCGGCTTAACGTATCCCAGGGATGACATCGTTGGTTTAGTTTTTCTTGGGGCGGCCCCGCGGGCCTATGATCAAGGCTGGACCGCGAATGATGGGTCCAGCCGGTTCACATCAACTGTAATTGTTCGACCGCGTCTGCAATCACGTTGGGTTCCATCGAGCGCATGATCTTGCGGGTTTGCGGCATGATGCGCGCAAGATCGCTGTTCAGGATTTCCTGCTTGACCGAAAGCAGTTGGGCCGGGTGCATCGAGAATTCCCGCAATCCCATGCCCAGCAGGAGGCGTGTCAGTTTGACATCCCCCGCCATTTCGCCGCACACGGCGACGTCGATCCCGGCTTTATGCCCGGCCGCAATCGTCATCGAGATCAATTGCAGCACAGCCGGATGCAGCGGATTGTAAAGGTGCGCGACCTCATAATCAACCCGGTCGATGGCCAGCGTGTACTGGATCAGGTCATTGGTGCCGATCGACAGGAAGTCCATGCGCTTGACGAACATGGGCAGCGCCAGCGCCGCCGCCGGGATCTCGATCATGGCGCCGACATCGACATTTTCATCAAACTTGACATTTTGCTCACGCAGCTCGGCCTTGGCCTGCGCCACCATGGCCAGCGACTGGTCGATCTCGAAGGCATGCGCCAGCATCGGGATCAGGATGCGCACCTTGCCGAAGGCCGAGGCGCGCAGGATGGCGCGCAGCTGCGTCAGGAAGATCTGCGGCTCGGCCAGGCAATAGCGGATGGCGCGCAGGCCCAGCGCCGGATTCAGCGCCGTTTGTTCGCTCTGGTCGAGCGGCTTGTCGGCGCCGATGTCCAGCGTGCGGATGGTCACCGGGCGGCCCTTCATCGCCACCACGGCTTTTTTGTACTGCTCGAATTGCTCGTCTTCCGACGGGATCTTGTTGTTCCGGCCCATGAACAGGAATTCGGAACGGAACAGACCCACGCCGTTGGCGCCGGCGTCCAGCGCGGCCGGGCAGTCGTCCGGCAGTTCGATGTTGGCCAGCAGGGTGATCTCGGTGCCGTCCCTGGTGATGGCCGGCGTTTTCTTCAGCTTCTGCAGCTTCTTTCTGGCGCGCGCGGCCGCCTGCTGGCGTTCGCGGTACTGCTCCAGCACCAGCGTGCTGGGATTGGCGATGACCACGCCGGCGTCGCCGTCGATGATCAGCCAGTCGTCCTGCTCGATCAGGGTGGAGGCGCCGGACATGCCGACCACCGCCGGAATATCCAGCGAACGCGCCACGATGGCGGTGTGCGAGTTCTGGCCGCCCACATCGGTCACAAAGCCGATGAAGGAACGGTCGCGGAATTGCAGCATATCGGCCGGCGAGATGTCGTGCGCGACGATGATCATCTGCGGCTGGAACCCGTCCTCGCCGCCTTCCGCCTTGGGCAGCATTTGCTCGGTGCCCATCAACACCTTGAGCACACGCTCGGCCACCTGCTGGATGTCGGCCTTGCGCTCGCGCAGGTAAGGGTCTTCGATTTCGTCGAACTGCGCCGACAGCTCATCGATCTGGGTCAGCAGCGCCCATTCGGCGTTGTAGTGGCGGGTGCGGATGATGTCGAGCGGCGCTTCCGAAATCATCGGGTCGGACAGGATCAGCGCGTGCACATCGATGAACGCGCCCAGCTCGGTCGGGGCATCCTTGGGCAGCTCGTTCCACAGCGTTTGCAATTCCTTGTGCACGGCGGCCAGCGCCTGCTGCAGGCGCGTGACCTCGGCCTCGACCTGCTCTTCCACCACCAGGTAATGCTTGACGTCCAGCGCCGCCGGCGCCAGCAGGTGCGCGCGGCCGATCGCAATGCCGCGCGAAACCGGAATGCCGTGCAGAGTGAACGAGGCCATCGGCGGGCCTGCCGGGAAACGGGGACGGCTGCGCTCCGCGGGCATTACTCGCCTTCGCCGAACTTGTCGTTGACCAGGGCGGCCAGGGCGGCGACGCAATCGCCTTCGTCGTCGCCGTCGGCTTCCAGCAGGACTTTGGCGCCCTTGCCGGCCGCCAGCATCATCACGCCCATGATGGATTTGGCGTTGATGCGGCGCGCGTTACGCGTGAGCCAGACATCGCTTTTGTATTTTGCTGCCAGTTGGGTAAATTTGGCGGAAGCGCGCGCATGCAAACCAAGCTTGTTAATAATTTCGAGTTCTTGCTGAATCATTTTTCTTTTATCTCAATCAGAGTGCGCATTGCTAAAAAAAACGCCGGGATTAGCCGACGCGTGTCCGGTTGTCGACCCGCACTGCTCCACTTTGCGCGCCGGCCAGGGCCATTTCGACCACCACGTCCAGCGTGTCGCGGCGGTAGGTGATGGCGCGCAGCAGCATCGGCAAACTGATGCCAGCGATGACCTCCACCCGGCCCGCGTCGGCCAGCCGGTTGCAGCAGTTGGCGGGCGTGCCGCCTTTGACGTCGGTGATGACCAGCACGCCATCGCCATCGTCGAGACGCTTGATCGCCGCCGCCGCCAGATCCTGGACTTCGCCGAGGTCCTGGTCGGCGATCACGTCGATCGCTTCCAGATGCTCGGTCGGACCACGGAACACGTGGGCGCAGGCTGCAAGAAAGGCCTGTCCCAGTGGTGCGTGCGTCATAAGCAGTATGCCTACCATATTGTTAAACCGCCAGTGAGTAATGAATAATTTCTTGTCATCGGCCCAGGGCTACCGCCGCCTCGACCGCATCGATGAAAGTCGCCGCCACCGGGAAGCCGGCTTGCTGCGTAATCTCCTGGAAGCAGGTGGGGCTGGTGACGTTCACCTCGGTTAAGTAATCGCCGATCACGTCTAATCCTACCAGCAACAGGCCGCGGGCGGCCAGTATCGGGCCCAGCGCGTTGGCGATTTCGAAATCGCGCGCGGTCAGCGGCTGGGCCACGCCAACGCCGCCGGCCGCCAGGTTGCCGCGCACCTCGCCATTTTGCGGAATGCGCGCCAGCGAGAACGGCACCGGCTTGCCGGCGATGACCAGGATGCGCTTGTCGCCCTTGACGATGTCCGGAATGTAGCGCTGCGCCATGATGGTGTGGCGCCCGTTGCCGGTCAGGGTTTCGATGATGGAGCCGAGGTTCATGCCGTCGGCCGTGACGCGGAAGATGCCGGCGCCGCCCATGCCGTCCAGCGGCTTGAGGATGATGTCGCCATGCTGTTTCTGGAAGGCGCGGATGCGCTGCTCGTCCGACGTCACCAGGGTCGGCGAGGTGAACTGGCTGAACTGGGCGATCGCCAGTTTTTCATTGTGGTCGCGGATGGCGGCGGGCTTGTTGAACACCATGGCGCCCTGCTTTTCGGCCAGCTCCAGCAGGTAGGTGCCGTACACGTATTCCATGTCGAACGGCGGGTCCTTGCGCTGGATGATGGCGTCGAATTCGCCCAGATTGGTTTCGACCGGCGCGGCCGCGCGGTACCAGTCCTTGCTGTCGCCGGTCAGGGTGATCTGCGCCACCCTGGCGCTGACCACGCCCTGCTCCACCGCCATGTCCTTCTGCTCGAAGGCATAGACCGCGTGGCCGCGCTTGCCGGCTTCGACCATCATGGCGTAAGTGGAATCCTTGTAAGTCTTGAAGGTCGACAGCGGGTCGGCGAGGAAGGCGATTTTCATTGGGCGTTCAACAGTAGAGGTAATGGCTGATTTTAGTACACTTCCGGATTCGGATCGGTGCGCTCCATTTCCAGCGAGGCCGCCAGCAGCGCCAGCCGCGCCACCACACCGTACACATAGAAGCGGTTCGGCGCGGCCGTGCCCGGCTTGGCCTTGAGGTCCGGCACCGCGTGCTGCTGGGCGAACGCCAGCGGCACGTATTGCGACCCCGGCGCGTTCAGGTTCTGGTCGATGCCCTTCTCGGCATGGATGCGGTAGAAGCCGCCCACCACGTAGCGGTCGATCATGTACACCACCGGCTCGGCCACCGCGTTCTCGATGCTCTCGAAGGTCGGCACGCCTTCCTGGATGATGAAGTCGGTCACTTCCTTGCCATCCTTGATGACGGTCATCTTGTCGCGCTGGGCTTGCGTGAGGTCCCTGATCTCGGCCGAGTCCTTGATGGTCAGGATGCTGGTGCCGTAAGTGCCGGCGTCCGGCTTGACGATCACGAACGGCTTCTGGTCCTTGATGCCGTATTCCTTGTACTTCTTCTTGATCTTGGCCAGCAGCGCATCGACGTTGGCGGCCAGGCATTCATAGCCCTCGCCGGTGCGGAAGTTGACCGCGTCGCACTTGGCGTGGAACGGGTTCAGCATCCACGGATCGACGCCGATCAGCTTGCCGAATTTCTTGCACACCTCGTCATAGGCATTGAGGTGATTGCTCTTGCGGCGCAGCGCCCAGCCGGCGTGCAGCGGCGGCAGCAGGCTTTGCTCGTGGATGTTTTGCAGGATGTCCGGAATGCCGGCCGACAGGTCGTTGTTCAGCAAAATGGTGCACGGATCGAAATCCTTGAGGCCGACCCGGCGGCCGTTCGGCGAGCGCACCAGCGGTTCCACCACCAGCATATTGCCATCCGGCAGGGCTATTGGCGTCGGCTGGGTTACTTCCGGCGACAGCGAGCCGAGGCGTACATGCAGGCCGGTCTGGCGGAAGATCTGCATCAGGCGGGCCACGTTTTGCCAGTAGGTCGGGTGGCGCTGGGTGACTTCCGGTATCAGCAGCAGGTTGCGCGCGTCCGGGCAATATTTGTCGATCGCGGCCATGGCGGCCTGCACCGACAGCGGCAGCATTTCCGTGGCCAGCATATTGAAGCCGCCCGGGAACAGATTGGTATCCACCGGCGCCAGCTTGTAGCCGGCATTCCTCATATCCACCGAGCAATAAAACGGCGGCGTGTGCTCCTGCCATTCGAGACGGAACCAGCGTTCGATTGCGGGAGTGGCGGCCAGGATTTTTTCTTCCAGGTCGAGCAGGGGTCCGCTCAGGGCCGTGACGAGGTGGGGAACCATGTTTACATCCTTATTACCGTGCGGACTATGCCAGATGAGGGCAAAAATCCTATTTTAAAGGCAGGCAATAAAAAAAGCGCCCCGCGGGGCGCTTTTCGGATGCAACGATGTTGCAACGTTATCAATTAAGCATGATAAGCGGATTCACCGTGGGTGGTGATGTCCAGACCTTCGCGCTCTTCTTCTTCCGGTACGCGCAGGCCGATGACGATGTCCACCAGCTTGTAAGCGATGACCGAAACCACGGCCGACCAGATGATGGTGGTGCCGACGCCGGTGGCCTGCACGATCACTTGCGAAGCGATCGAGTAGTCAGCCGATGCCTTGTTGGCAACATAGTCGAACACGCCCTGGCCGCCCAACGATGGTGCAGCGAACACACCGGTCAGGATGGCGCCCAGGATGCCGCCGACGCCGTGCACGCCGAACACGTCCAGCGAGTCATCCGCGCCCAGCAGGCGTTTCAGGCCATTCACGCCCCACAGGCAGATCACGCCGGCCAGCAGGCCCATGATCAGCGCGCCCATCGGGCCGACGAAGCCGCAGGCCGGGGTGATGGCCACCAGGCCAGCCACTGCGCCCGAAGCGCCGCCCAGCATCGATGGTTTGCCCTTGAAGATCCACTCGGCGAATACCCATGCCACGGTGGCGGCAGCGGTCGCCAGCAGGGTGTTGATGAAGGCCAGGCCGGCGATGTCGGCCGCTTCCAGCGCCGAACCGGCGTTGAAACCGAACCAGCCCACCCACAGCAGCGATGCGCCGATCATGGTCATGGTGACCGAGTGCGGCGCCATCGACTCGCGGCCGTAGCCGACGCGTTTGCCGATCATGTAGGCGCCCACCAGGCCGGCCACGGCGGCGTTGATGTGCACCACGGTGCCGCCGGCGAAGTCCAGCGCACCTTTTTGGAACAGGAAGCCGGCTTTGGCGGTTTCGCTGGCCAGGGTGGCGGCATCCTTGATCGCGTCCGGACCGGTCCAGAACCAGACCATGTGGGCGATCGGCAGGTAGGCGAAGGTGAACCACAGCACCACGAACGCCAGCACGGCGGTGAACTTGGCGCGTTCGGCGAAGGCGCCGACGATCAGGCCGCAGGTGATGGCCGCGAAGGTCGCCTGGAAGGCCACGTACACGAACTCCGGAATCACCACGCCCTTGCTGAAGGTGGCGGCGTAGGAGAAGGCGCCCTTGGCCGGATCCCAGATGCCGTTCAGGAAGGCACGGTCGAATTTGCCGAAGAAGGCATTACCCTCGGTGAAGGCCAGCGAGTAGCCGTAGATGCACCACAGCACGATGATCAGGGCGAACACCATGAACACCTGCATCAGGATCGACAGCATGTTTTTGGAGCGCACCAGGCCGCCGTAGAACAGGGCCAGGCCAGGAATCGTCATCAGGATCACCAGCAGGGTGGACACCATCATCCAGGCGGTGTCGCCTTTTTGCGGGACTGGCGCGGCAGGCGCGGCCTCGGCCGGCGCTGCAGCAGCAGGTGCCGCTGCAGCCGGTGCGGCAGCGGCTGGCGCCGATGCCTCAGGCGCCGCGGCGGCAGGCGCTGGCGCGGAGGCAGCGGCTGCAGCGGCCGGCGCGGCAGCCGGCTTGGCGTCCTGGGCGTGCACCGGGGCGGCCAATGCAAACAGGATGGATGCCCCAGCCAACAAGCTTGTTATAGTCTTCTTCATTCTCATCATCCTCTTAGAGAGCTTCGTTGCCGGTCTCGCCGGTACGAATACGGATCACTTGTTCCAGGTTGTACACGAAGATCTTGCCGTCGCCGATCTTGCCGGTGCGGGCCGCGCCTTCGATCGCTTCGATCGCCTGTTCGACAACCGCATCGTCGACTGCCGCTTCGATCTTGGTCTTCGGCAGGAAGTCCACCACATACTCGGCGCCACGATACAGCTCGGTGTGGCCTTTCTGGCGGCCGAAGCCTTTTACTTCGGTCACGGTAATACCCTGCACGTTAATCGCCGACAGGGCTTCACGCACCTCGTCAAGCTTGAACGGCTTGATAATGGCGGTAATCATTTTCATACGGGCCTCGCTTAGAAGGTTTTGGAAATGGTCAGGACAGCGCCGGTTTTACCCAGGTTCTTCCCGTTTCCGACGTAGGCATCGGTGTCGGCATAGACCGCCGCCAGTGCCACACTCACTACGCCGAAATCTTTGGTGACGCCGACCTTGTAATCGGTGTAGCTGGAGGCGCCGTTGTTCTTCACGTTCTGGTGGCCGACGTGCAGGTTCAGCACGTAGCCATCCGCCACCTCCTGGTTGACCTGGGCGTCCACATAGCCCGAGTTCTTGCTGTCGGCAAAGCCGAACAGGTTGGTGGTCGAGTGCGAGTATTTGAGCGAGAACGGACCGGCGCTGATCTGGCCGTACAGTTCGAAGGTGTTGGCGCTTGGGTGCAGCTTGTTCGACGGGTAGTAGTAGTACAGGCCGCCGACGTCGTAGCTGAAGGTATCGTTGATGGCGCCGCGTTTGCCGCCATAGATATCCCATTCGACCGAGCCGTCGCCGCCGCCATCCTTGACCCATTTGATGTTGGTGGCCCAGGTGCCGAGGTAGAGGCCGGTCGGGTTATTCACGTAATCCGCGCCGACCTGCAGGGCCGGCTTGAGGCGGGTTTGCGAGATACCGCGGTAACGGTAATCGCTGACAACTGCAGCGTTATAGCTGACTTCGTTGTCTGGTTTCGCTTCGGGGGCGGGTGCCGCCTCCTCCGCGTGCGCCATGGATGCGAATGCTAAGGTCAACGCAGCGATCAGGGTGAGGTTCTTGGCCATTTTCATAATTGTTTTTCCTAGTGAGTTGAACGTCATTAGCAGATGCGGTTTAAAATCCTTGTCAAGCGAATCTATGAAAAGCATTCATTGGCTTCTTAGCAGAATGCGTGCCAGCCAATGTTGACAAAGGGCGCATCGCCCCAAAGTGAGAATTGTCACGCGCGCAACGAGGAAATTCGGCGGTTTCGCACCAGATTGACGCCGACCCGCACCATCATGGTGCAACGAGGGACTAACCAGATCAAGGACTATTATGGACAAGAACAATTTTTTTAATGATTTGCAAAACAAGATCAGCCAGGCCATCGAAAACTCCCCGGCAAAGGACATTGAAAAGAACGTCAAGTCCATGATGACGCAGGGTTTCGCCAAGCTGGACCTGGTCACCCGCGAGGAATTCGACATCCAGACCCAGGTGCTGGCCAAAACCCGCGCCAAGCTGGAAGCGCTGGAAACCCGCCTGGCCGAGCTGGAAAGCAAGATCAACCAATAAGAGGTTGGTTCAAAATGAGCGCAGCGAGGCGCGGCGACGAAGACAGTGCGTTAGCACGGCGAGGAGCTGCAACGAAGCTGCGGTCTTTTTGAAGCGACCTCTGAGTTTCTTCCCGCCCGTTTGGGCTAGCGCAAGGCGGCGCGGCGGGCACGGGCTACGCTGGCGGTTGGTTCCAACTACCGGTGCGCCCCGCCATGTCCATCCTCGCCGTACTCAAGAGCCGCGCCCTGGCCGGCATGGAAGCGCAGGAAGTCAGCGTCGAAGTACATCTGGCCAATGGCTTGCCGGCCTTCACCATCGTCGGTCTGGCCGACACCGAGGTCAAGGAAGCCAAGGACCGCGTCCGCGCCGCCATCCAGAATAGCGGCTTTGAATTCCCCGCCCAACGCATCACCGTCAATCTGGCGCCGGCCGACATCCCCAAGGAGTCCGGCCGCTTCGATCTGCCGATCGCACTAGGCATCCTGGCCGCCTCCAGACAAATCCCCTCGCGCCGTCTGCACCAATACGAGTTTGCCGGCGAGCTGTCCCTGTCCGGCGAACTGCGGCCGATACGCGGCGCGCTGGCCATGTCGCTGGCCACCCGGCGCGACGGCGGCTGCCTGGCCTTCATCCTGCCGCTGGCCAATGCCGACGAGGCGGCGCTGGTGTCTTCCGCCGCCATTTATCCGGCCGAATCGCTGCTGCAAGTGTGCCGCCACTTTGCCGGCAAGTCGGTGGAGAATATGCTGTCGCGCCACGAGGCGGAGCCACTGGCTGCCGCGCCGGAGTATCCGGACTTTGCCGACGTCAAAGGCCAGTTCATGGTCAAGCGTGGGCTGGAAGTGGCGGCGGCGGGCAACCACTCGGTGCTGCTGGTCGGCCCGCCGGGCTCGGGCAAGACCATGCTGGCCTCGCGCTTCGCCGGCCTGCTGCCAGCCATGACCGACGAGGAAGCGCTGGAAGCGGCCGCCGTGCAATCGCTGACCGGCACCTTCCACATCGAGCAGTGGAAGCAGCGCCCGTTCAGATCGCCACACCACACCTCGTCCGGCGCGGCGCTGGTGGGCGGCGGCAGCGTGCCGCGTCCCGGCGAGATTTCTCTGGCCCATCGTGGCGTGCTCTTTTTGGACGAGCTGCCCGAGTTCGAACGGCGCGTGCTGGACGTGCTGCGCGAGCCGATGGAATCGGGCCGCATCACCATCTCGCGCGCGGCGCGGCAAGCCGACTTCCCCGCGCGCTTCCAGTTGATCGCCGCGATGAATCCCTGCCCTTGCGGCTACTACGGCCACACCAGCGTGGCGTGTCGTTGCTCGCCGGACGTCAGGCTGCGCTATCAGAATCGCGTCTCAGGCCCGCTGCTGGACCGCATCGACATCCAGATGGAAGTAGGTTCAGTCCACGCCGACATCCTCGCCTCCGCCGCCGACGGCGAGCCGTCCGCCGTGATTGCCGCCCGCGTACAAGCGGCGGCCGAGGCGCAGCGCCGGCGCCAAGGCAAGCTGAACCAGTACCTCACGCCGCGCGAGATCGACCACCACTGCAAGCTGGATCGCGCCGGCAAGGCGCAGTTGCGGCAGAGCATGGCGCAATTCAAATGGTCGGGCCGCGCCTACCACCGCATCCTGCGCGTGGCCCGCACCATCGCCGATCTCGACCACTCAACCGCGATCCAGCTCAAGCACATCAAAGAAGCCATCCAATACCGCCGCGTGCTGAACGAATAAACCAGCCCTGTTCTGCCGGCTTGCTGCTATATTGCTGGCAGCATATTCGCCAGGATGATCATGACCCGCTTGCCTCTCTACCTCGCCGTCAGTGCCGCGCTGGCAGGCTGCGCCACGCACCGGACGCCGACCGACTTCACTCTCAATTCCGGCAGCCCGCGCGCGCCCGAGCAATTGGCGGTGGCGTTTGAAAAGGTTGATCTGACACTGCGCGTCGATCCATCCAGCAAGAGCATCCAGGGCGACGCCGCCCTCACCTTCCTGCTGAAAGAACCGCTCACCCGCGTCGCCGTAGAGCTCGACCGCAACCTGCCGGTCGATAGCGCCAGCGTGGATGGCGTCACCCTCGCTCCCGCCGCCATCAGCAATCCGGAAGGCCGTCTCTACCTGACCTTGCCAACACCGCTGCCGGCCGGCGCCCGCACCACCGTGCGTATCCGCTACCACGGCGTGCCCAACGTCGCTAAAAAAGCCCCGTGGGATGGCGGCTTTACCTGGAGCCAGACCAGGGATGGCCAGCCGTGGATCGCCACCACCGTCGAAGGCGAAGGCTGCGATCTGTTCTGGCCCTGCATCGATCACCCGACCGGCAAGCCGCGGCTGATCGACCTGCACATCAGCGTGCCGTCGCCGCTGGTGGTGGCCGGCAACGGCGTGGCCACCGGCATGGAAGAAAAAGACGGCTGGCGTACCTACCACTGGCGCGCCAACAACCCCAGCACCTACGGCGTCGCCCTCAACATCGGTCCTTACGAAATGCTGTCCGCCGACTACGCCAGCAAGTACGGCAACACCATTCCGCTGCGCATGTGGTATCTGAAAGGCCACGACAAGGAAGCACAAGGCCTGTTCAGCGAATTCAAGCCCATGCTGGATTTCTTTGAAAACCGCATCGGCCCCTATCCGTTCGGCGACGAGAAAATGGGCGTGGTCGAAACGCCGCACCTCGGCATGGAACACCAGACCATCAACGCCTACGGCAATGGCTATGCCAAATCGCCGCTCGGCTACGACTGGCTGCTGCATCACGAACTGTCGCACGAATGGTTCGGCAACCAGATGACCAACGCCGACTGGGACGATATGTGGCTGCATGAAGGCTTCGGTTCCTACATGCAGCCGCTGTACATGGAATCGCTGCGCGGCGACATGGAATTCCAGAGCGCGCTGTTCGAGTTTCGCAAGCAAGTCAGCAATAAGGCGCCGGTGGTCAGCGGCAAGACCCAGCGCATTGAAGACATCTACAAGGAAGAGCGCGGCGGCCCCGGCCTCGACATCTACGTCAAGGGCGCACTGATACTGCACACCCTGCGCAACCTGATCGGCGACGAACCCTTCTTCACCGCCACGCGCCGCATGGTATACGGCACCGCCACGCCGGCGCCTGGCAACTTCCAGCCGCGCTGGAGCAGCAGCAAGGAATTCATCCGCTTCGCCAACGAAGCCAGCGGCCAGAACCTGGACTGGTTCTTCGACGCCTATCTCTACCACGCCGCCCTGCCGCAACTGGTGGAAGAGCGCAGCGCCGGCAAGCTCAGGCTGAGCTGGAAACTGAAACACGGCGGCGCCTTTCCGATGCCGCTGGAAGTGCGCATCAACAACCGCATCGAGAAGCTGGCCATGACCGGCGGCCATGGCGAACTCGCACTGCCGCCCAACGCCCTCGTTACCGTCGACCCGATGTCGCGCGTGCTGCGCCAGCAAAACCACATCGATGAATGGAAAGCCACCGAAGACAAGAAAAAGAAAGAGAAGAAATGAAACGCACCCTGCCACTGATGCTGGCCCTGCTGCTGTCCGCATGCAGCCCCAAATACGACTGGCGCGACTACCGCAGCAGCGACGCGCCGTATGCCGTGCTGTTCCCCAGCAAGCCGGCCACGCAAACGCGCAGCATCAAGCTGGATCAGCTGGACATCAGCATGACCATGAGCGCAGCCGATATCGATGGTGTCATCTTCGCCGTCGGCAGCGCCCAGCTGGCCGACGCGGCGCAAGCGCCAGCCGCCGTCGAGGCCATGAAAACCGCCATGGTGAAAAACATCAACGCCACCGTCACCAGCAGCAAGACGCTGGACGGCGGCGCGCTCGAAGTCGACGCAAGCGGCACCGAAAGAGGGCAAGCGATGCGCCTGATTGGACGTTTTCTTGCCAAGGATAAAAGGATTTACCAGGTGGTAGTGATCGGCCCCGCCGCGCGCATGGACGCCGACAGCGTAGAAACCTTCCTTGCCTCCTTTAAACAGAATTAAAACGATCGTGCTGGCTTAAAACCTGCTTAATTGATGTGCGTCAGCGCTCAGACCGGACCATCTGCGGCTTGTCAAGCGGCTGCCATGGGCATAAAGTCTATCCAACGGAACTCAGAAAGAATGCTTATGTTAATCGCCTTCAAATCCAAATCCAGCCCTGAAGTCTTGATGTACCAGGAACACGCACAGCGCATCCTGGACTTGCTGCACAAAAATCCCAAGCGCGGCGTGATCACTGCCGCCGAGGCGGCCGAGGCCCTGTCGATCCTGGAACACGAAGTTGCCGAAACCAGACTGCACCCTGAAGCCGACGTCGAACACGACATTCACGCACACGAGCAGGAAGAAGGCGAAACCAGGGAGCACGCCATGGCGCAGCGCGTCGGCTTCTCCGCCCGCGCCTTCCCGCTGCTGGAAATGCTGCGCACCGCCAAGGCGGAAAACGAACACATCATCTGGGGCATTTAATCGCCGCGCAGGGATGCCCTCAACGGCAGGTCGATGGTGAAGCGCGTCCCGATGCCAACCTCGCTGTCCACGCGGATCGCGCCATCCAGCAGCGAGGTCACGATGTTGTAGGTGATGCTCAGGCCCAGCCCGTTACCGCCCTGCCCCAGCTTGGTGGTGAAGAAGGGATCGAAGATGCGTGCCTGGTGCTCAACCGCGATGCCCCTGCCATCGTCCTGGAACACGACCCGCACCCGTTCCCCCGCCAGCAGCACCGCCCACATGCGGATCTCGCCACCCGCGCGGTCTTCAAAGCCATGCAATAACGCGTTGTTGATCAGGTTGATGATCACCTGGCCGTAAGGCCCCGGGAAGCTGTCCAGCACGATATCGTCCGGCATTTCCAGCACGATGTGATGGCCGGCCTTGCGCACCTGATTCTTCATCGTCATCACAATTTCGTGGCTGGCCTGGTGCAGATTGAACTTGCGCCGCTTGGCGCTGGCTTGGTCCACCGCCACTTGCTTGAAGCTATTGACCAGCTCGGCCGCATTGCGCAGGCTGCGCATCAGCAGCGTGGACGCTTCGCGCGCGGCCTCGATGAAGCCGCGCAAGTCGGAGCGGCGCATGGTGTTGCCGTTGTTGAGCCCTTCAATTTCCGTCGTCTTGTCTTCCAGCGTGCTGGCGATCACCAGGCTGTTGCCGATGGGCGTGTTCAGCTCGTGCGCCACGCCCGCCACCAGCGAACCGAGCGCCGCCAGTTTCTCGCGCTCCACCAGCTGCTGCTGGGTCTCCTGCAACTGGCGATAGGAATCCGCATTGGCAAACGCCACCGCCACATACGAGGCCAGCGTGGTCAGCATGTCGAGATCGATACGCTGATACGCGTGGGTACGGTAGCTGTGCACCGTGATCACGCCCCGCACCTGGCCGCTCACCGAGATCGGCACATAGATCAGCGAACGCGGCTCGGTCGGTAGCGAACCGTCTTCCAGCGTCCCCATGTTTTCCGCACCCGACACCAGCTCAAGGCTGGAAATATAGCGATGGTATTCCAGCTCCAGATCGTTGATGAAGACTTCCTGCGCATGATTGATGCACCACACCGCCAGCTGGTTCTGATCGCGCATGCTGCGCGTGTACGGCGTGTAGCGCTTGCCGCGCTCCATGGCAAACGGATACTCGATCAACTCCTGCTGCGGGCGGTAAATGCCGATGCCGAACACGCTGGCATCCATCAGCGCATGCACCTGCTGGTACAGCAGCGACATGATGGCTTCATTGTCGAGGTTGGCCGTGATGCGCCGGCCGATGTCAGACAGCAGCGAGATATTGCGATGCGCCGCCTCGACATTTTCCTTCTCGCGCTCGATGGATTCCTTCTGTTGCACCAGTTCGCGCGTACGGCTGCTGACCACCTGTTCCAGATCCTGCTTCTGCAACACCAGCAAACGGATGCGGATGCGGAACAACAGATACGCCGCGCCCACGCCCAGCGCCGCCAGCAACGCCCGGAACCACCAGGTCTTCCACACCGGCGGCGCAATCGTCACCTCCACCGATACCGGCTCGCCGCCCCACACGCTATCCTTGTTGGCGGCCTTTACCCGGAACACATAACGGCCCGGATCGAGATTGGTGTAGGTGGCAAAGCGCTTGCCGGCGTCGGCGGTGACCCAGTCCGGGTCGAAGCCTTCCAGCTGATAGGCATAGCGGTTGCGCTGAGGATCGGCGTAATGCAGCCCGGCGAACTCAAACGAAAACACCGCGTCGCGATAGGACAGCGCCAGCGACTTGGCCTCGTAGATCGGGCCCTGCGCCAGCACATCGGCACGCCCGGCGCCGCTCAGAATCGACTGGTTGAAGATGGAAAAGTCGGTAATGGACAACGGCGGCGCATACGGATTGTCGTGGATCTTCTCGGGCCGGAACGCGGACACCCCTTCCAGGCCGCCGAAATACAGCGTACCGTCCGGCGCGGAGTAGCCGGAGCCGATGAAGAACGAGCCATCGATCAAGCCATCCTTGGAAGTGTAATCCCTGAAGACCCCGGTCTCCGGGTTGAACAGCGAAATGCCGGCCGTGGTGCTGATCCACAAGCGCCCTTGCGCATCGCCCAGGATGGCGCCGATCGGATCGGGCGAGCGGCCGTTGCCAGGCGGATAAAAGCGGAAGTGCAGCTTGCCATCCTCGCCTATGCGCGCCATGCACAGGCCGGCCGCGGTGCCGATCCAGATGCGCTCCTGCGCATCCTGATACAGGTAGTGCACGCGGTCGTGGCTCAGGCTATCGTGCCTGGCCGGGTCATGGCGGTAGTGTTCAAACTTTCCGGTGGCGCGGTCAAAACGATCTAAACCGTTTTCAGTCCCGGCCCATAGATTGCCCCGCTTATCCTCCAGCAGTGCGTAGACGCGGCCAGCCGGATGATCGGGATCGTTGTTATCGATGCGATAGGCCTGCACCGCCAGCGTTTGCGGATCAATGCGATACAGCGCCAGACGCGTGCCGGCCCAGATAACGCCATCCCGGCTCACCAGCAGACACTGCACTGAACGGGCCAGCGGCTCGTCGCCCAGCCATACGGGGGTATAACGCCCTGTGGCCGGGTCGCGCCACGACAAGCCGCTGATGGCGCCTACCCACAAGCGGCCGCGCAGGTCGGTGGCCAGTGCCGCCAACTGCTCGGCGGGCAAGCCGCCGGGATGCGGCGGGTCATTGGAATCAAAACTCACCTTGCCCTGCGCCGCATCCAGCAGCGCCAGACCGGTATTGGCGCCCAGCCAGATCTTGCCGTCCGGTGCGCCGGTGATGGCGCGCACCTTGCTGCTGCCTATGCTGGGCAGCACGCCGGGATGGTCGGTGTAGCGCTCGAAGCCGCCGCTGCTCAGGTCGACACGATCGGCGCCGGTGAACCAGTTGCCGACCCACAGCGTACCGGTGCGGTCCTGGTACAGTGCGCTGATCTGGCTTTCCCCGATGCCATGGCGGTCCTGTATATCGCGGTCGTAGTTGTAGAAGCGGCCGCTGTCCGGATCGCGGCGCTTGAGGCCGTCCGTGAAAGTGCCCAGCCACAGCGTGCCATCGCGGTCGTGCAGCAGCCGCGACACGCGCACTCCGGCCAGATCGGACGGCAGCGCCACCGTAATCCGCTCGGCCGACTGTCCATTCAGGCGCCAGGTCTGCACGCCGCGCATGGTCCCGGCCCATAGCACGCCGTCGGGGCCGAGTGACAGAGACAGGATGTTGTTCTCCAGCCGCTTCTCCTGCGTGCCGAAGTGACGGAACTGGTTGCTGCCGGCCGCCAGCATTTCAAGGCCGCGCGCCGTGCCCACCCAAAGATTGCCATGGGGGTCGCGCGCCAGAGCGCTGACGTGGTCGTCGCTGATGCTGTTGCTGTCGGTGTCGGCATGGCGCAGCAGACGGATCTGGCCGCTGGCGGGATCAAAATGCTGCAATCCCTCCGTGGTGACCAGCCACAAGCCCTGCTTGCCATCGCTGAGAATACTGGTGACGGATAGTTTGGACAACACATGGGTAAAGAACCGGGTGAGCGGATCATATCGGTCCAGGCCGCCTTTGTTGCCGACCCAGAGCTGGCCGGCTGCGTCTTCAAACAAGGCCTGCACGTAATTGTCTTGCAGGCTGCGGGGATTGGACGGGTCGCTTTTAAACGTGGTGACGCGATAGCCGTCGTAACGGTTCAGGCCGGCCTGACTGCCGAGCCACATATAACCGTGCCTATCCTGGAGAATGCTGGTGACCGACTCCTGCGTCAGCCCTTGCTCGACACCGAGATGCTCAAAGCGCAGCGACAGTGGAGCCGCCTGCGCTGAGGATAGAGCGAACAACAGCAGAAAAACAGCACGCATAGGGGGATCTCCGGTATGCGGGCCATTTTAATGCACAAAAGCAAAAAGCCCCGCCGGATTTCATCCTGACGGGGCTTCTCTAATAACTAGCTTGACGATAACCTACTTTCACACTGGTTGCAGCACTATCATCGGCGTAGAGTCGTTTCACGGTCCTGTTCGGGATGGGAAGGGGTGGGACCGACTTACTATGGTCATCAAGCTTTGACTTGGCAACAATCGGGAAGAAGCGGCGCTTTGGCGCCGTCCCGGCGCAGGCCGGGATCGAATTTCGTTTTATTTGGGTAGCACTCACCATCATAGTAAATGCGCATAACCGTCAAGGTTATAGGGACAAGCCGTACGGGCAATTAGTATCAGTTAGCTTAATGCATTACTGCACTTCCACACCTGACCTATCAACGTCCTGGTCTCGAACGACCCTTCAAAGAGCTCAAGGCTCTGGGAAATCTCATCTTAAGGCAAGTTTCCCGCTTAGATGCTTTCAGCGGTTATCTCTTCCGAACTTAGCTACCCGGCAATGCCACTGGCGTGACAACCGGTACACCAGAGGTTCGTCCACTCCGGTCCTCTCGTACTAGGAGCAGCCCCCTTCAAATTTCCAACGCCCACGGCAGATAGGGACCAAACTGTCTCACGACGTTTTAAACCCAGCTCACGTACCACTTTAAATGGCGAACAGCCATACCCTTGGGACCGGCTACAGCCCCAGGATGTGATGAGCCGACATCGAGGTGCCAAACTCCCCCGTCGATATGAACTCTTGGGAGGAAT